>Ga0075122_10000066_pt1 | contig 78096 bp, 76 predicted proteins | sample AntAceMetag02UKB_FD_69790 | JGI IMG/M metagenome (GOLD analysis project Ga0075122, IMG submission 69790) | Saline lake microbial communities from Ace Lake, Antarctica - Antarctic Ace Lake Metagenome 02UKB | ecosystem: Environmental > Aquatic > Non-marine Saline and Alkaline > Saline | place... | reverse complement strand
ACAAAGACAGACTGATGATTGGACTTGTGTTTATTTTCGTTACTTTTTTAGGTGGACTTTTGGGCATCGTCTTAAAGGGCTTTTACACTTTATACAAAAACAGATTAAACAAGATAATTGTTTTTATTGGGCCATTATTAGTTTTATTTTTTTCGTTATCGATTTTTAGAATAAAAATCGGCGGTACAATCATGAGCAGTTTATACGGCTGGCCTTATCCATTTTTAATCCATCAAATCAAAGATGCGCTGGATGGTTTTACAATTGATAAATGGATTTTTAACCCGGGTAGTTTATGGCACTATACTATTTTCAATTATTTATTATATTTAGTGATATTTGCCTTAGTTTATATTGCTATCAATTTTATCAATCAAAAATTAAAGGCTAAAAAAATAAATACCACTTTATTCTTGTTTGGATCATTGATTTTGTTAATATTGATTTTTACTTCTTTCCTGCCGGTCAAAAAATCACATATCTCATATCAGATTAGTCGGGCAGGGGAATGTAATCAGGATTTTGATTGTGAGATTGTCGCCAATCGCGCACCATTCGGCTGCGCGATCGTTGTGAATAAAGAAAATACAAACAGAATTATGAGTTTGATAAATTCATTTCCTTCGACTGGAAAATTGAGCGATTCTTGTGGTAATACCAAGGCGGCCTGTCTGAATCATAAATGTTGGGTTACTTTTACACAAACAACTAGTCCGGATTCGTTGAGCGACGTCAAAGAGCAATTGATGGATTGTTTACCCAAAAGTGATACTGCCAGTTGGGACATTTGCCAGCAATTATTAAAAAGAATTCAAAGTTTCGATGATTGCGTAGAGGCTGGTCTTTCTATTATGAAATCAAGTCCACCGCAATGCGCATTGCCTGACGGACGCGTGTTTATTGAAACAGTAAATAATAATTGAAAAATGATAGTACAGGCAGTTCAAAATTGTCAGGTTGTTTCAATTATGCAGACGCATAATTTGGAAGTAACGGCAGTATTAAAGACCGGAGAAATTATCAAGGCTATCGAGCCAGAAATTGATGATATTTTTGAAATTGTGAAACAGGCGGAAAATAAATGTGGCGCGATAAGGATGGCTACAGAATAATTTATTTCCAATAATATTAGCTAAATAATAACAAGTTAGAGTCGCAGTGCCGGAGCCAATTTGTATGTTCAGCTGATACAGCTGGATTTTTTGTTTGCTTTATTGCGTAATGGTATATATAATAAAAGTAAGATAGTTTTAATTATATGTACGATGATAAATGGAAAATTATAGTGTTTGCTTTTCTTTATTTGGTGATAACTTTAGTAATCGCTGTCATAATTTTAGTTACCCATGGAGTGGTTTTTGATTCGATAAAATAGAGAGCAAATTATGAACAAAGCTAGAATTTTAGAAATGCCAATTGAGAGGTCAAATTCGTCTGACGGTGTTAGTTTAGATAAGCAGCATTTAAAAGATATGCTACTGTTTTTAGCGAGACTTGCTGATACAGACGCTTCTTCTTTTAAGCCAGGAAACATAAAGTTAAGGCAGGAAAATATTTTGAAAGCTGAGGACGATGAATTATTTAAGTGGGTGAATGAAGGCGCTGAACAAGAATGGAATCTTCACCCGTCTTTTTATCATGCTATTGTGGCTGAACTAAAAAATAGGAAGGCAATATAATATGTCTTGGATATTTATAGCAATTTTAGCTCATTTTTTTTGGGCATGGGTGAATGTGGGGGATAAGTATGTGGTGGAGAATAAGGTGAAGAATCCTTATGTGTATATGACATGGCTAGCCTTTTTAGGTGTAATAGCCATTTTTTTAATTCCTTTTATAAACCTAGCCATACCTAGTTGGTCTATTTTTCTTTGGCTTGTTTTATTGGCTTTGATTAATTTTTATTCTGCCTTACCATATATTAAAGCGGTTACCATGGAAGAGATATCCCGAATCAATATTTGGTGGCAGTTAATTCCTGTATTTAGTTTGTTTATTGGTTGGTTTGCCATAGGGGATAGACTGAATTTAAATCAAATAATTGCTCTTGGAATTTTAATTTCAGGGGGAGCTTTGGCTTCGTTGCATTTTAAAGGAAAGGGGATTGCTTTTTCAAAAGCATTACCATATATGATTGTGGCAACACTGGGTTATGCGGTGTATGGAGTGTTATTTAGATATATTACTAAATTCATGCCTTTCTCCTCGGCTTTTGTTTGGTTTTCTCTTTTGGGAGTACTCGCCCCTTTACCCATGTTTATTTCAAAGAAATTTGCAGGAGAATTTAAGAATGAAATTAAAAATTTGAAAAAGGGGACAGCTGGTACAATATGTGGTATTGCTATTTTTGATAATTTGGGAATTCTTTTAAATGTTTGGGCGTTATCTTTGGGGGCTACAGCGCTGGTGTTTGCCATGGAAGGCTGGCAGATTTTATTTGTATTTATTATAGCTTCAGCGATTTCTGTATTTTATCCAAAATTACTTAAAGAGGAAATGGATGCAAGGAATTTGGTGTTGAAATTGGCGGCGTTAGCTTTGATGATAATTGGAGTAGTTATGGTTAATTTGACATAAAATGGGGTACTTGTTATACTACAAATAAGTTAATAAAGTATTTCCGCAGATAGTGGGCATTTTGGCTAGAATTAGCTAGAAGATAAGACCTGCCGAGGAATATATACTAATTTTTGTATATAGTCTGCGGTAAAACGCAGTTTTTTTGTTAATAATTCTATAAAAATATGCCTAAAACAAGACAACAAAAGGAAGAAGTTTTAGAAAAACTAGTTAAAGATCTTAAGGAGGCCAAATCAGTTGCTTTGACTGCTTTTACTCAGTTAAAGGTAAATGAAGATCAAAAATTACGTCAAGAGCTATATGAAGAGAATATTGAGTATGGAGTGATTAAAAAGACCTTGCTTAGAAAGTCATTTGAGAAAATGGGGTTTGATGAGGCTAATGTGGGTGATATGTCAGGTAATGTTTCTATTGCAATTTCGAAAGATGACGAGGTGGCGCCAGCTAGAATTTTAGCTAAGTTTACTAAAGATAATGAGGGTATGCAGATTGCTGGTGGAATGTTGGAAAGTAAATGGATTGATAAGGCACGAGTTGAGGCTTTGGCAAAATTGCCTTCCAAGGAAGAATTAATTGCTAAAACCATTGGCACTATAAAAGCACCATTGAATGGACTAGTAAATGTAATGGTTGGTAATTTACGAGGTTTAGTTAATGTTTTAAATGGCATTAAAGAATCTAAAGAATAAGATTTAAATATTATAAATAATCGCTCAACAATGAGTTGAGTTGAAAGGAAAAATATATGGCAGATGAACAAAAACCAGTAGAGGAGAAAAAAGACGTAGCTCCTCAAGCTGAAGAAAAAAAAGAAGAAAAGAGCGTTGAGGTTCCTGAGAAATTTAAAGGAATTGTTGCAGAGATTGAAAAAATGTCTGTGCTAGATTTATCAGAACTTGTTTCTATCCTAGAAGATAAGTTTGGCGTGTCAGCTGCTGCTCCGATGGCCATGGCTGCTATGCCTGGTGGAGCTGGTGAGGCTGCTGCTGAAGAAAAAAGCGAGTTTGATGTAGAACTTGCTGCATTTGGAGATAATAAGATTGGTGTTATTAAGGTTGTGCGTGAAGTAACAGAAAAAGGCTTGAAAGAAGCCAAGGATATAACTGAAAGTGCACCAGTGGTTGTTAAGGCAGGAGTTAAAAAAGAAGAAGCTGAAGAAATCAAGAAAAAATTGGAAGACGCTGGAGCAGCTGTTAATTTGAAATAAAATTTATTTCTCAATCTAAAAACTCGCTATTAATAGCGAGTTTTTTGGTGTATAAAAATGTTGGCTTATATGTCTATAGCGTAAATATCTTTTTGTGTGAGTAAGTAAAGTGTTTTTTCGTCAGATGATGGGGAAATTGACATGAGTGGATCAAGACTTGGGATAAGAATATTTTTACCAACCGAACCTTGTTTGTTCGAGATTATAATGCGGTTGTTTTGGCTAATAAGCATGTAGAGATTAGACAGGCTTTCGTTGGTATATAATTCGGTATTGTTTGAAATTGGTTGGTGAGCTCCTGTTATTTTAAAATTTTCTGATTTACCCTTAAAGAGTTTTACTACTTGCCCGTCGTTTTTGGCTATCCATATATTGCCATCAACGTTAAGATTTTTTGCATTTTCTAACTCAACTTCTTCTACGAGCCATTGAGTAGGGTTTGAAAATCCATCAGTATTATATGTATATTTATACACCTGATCTTCATTATTGACAGCTAGATAGAGTTTTTTAGCATAGGAGTCGAGACCAGAGATTTGAGAGTCTTCCTTTGGAAGACTAAATGATAAACGTCGGTTCGTATTATTTGTAATGTCAAACAAGAATATTTTGTTGTGGTTGCTGTAAAGTAGGAGATGGTTTTTGTCAAAATCTATAATATGATGAATTTGCTCTGCAATATCAGCTACTTTAGTAGAGGTTTTGTTTTCTGGGTCAACCTTGTAGACAGCTTTGCCTGAGGCAAAGTAGAGATTTGTATTTTTTAAGAATAAGTTGGAAGAAATTCCCATGAGTTCTTGCAGGGAAACTAGGTGCTGTGGGCTGTCGATTTGAGTGATGTGATAGATTTGGTTGATGCGTTCTTGAATACTTTTTTCGAGTTGCTGGTACTCATACTGCTCTTGGTGTGTCCCTTGTGGCAGAGAAAAAAGAAGACTTTGAGCTTCTGAGAGTAGCTTTTGAGCTTTAGATTCATCTTTGTAGATAAGCGCAGCCTCAGAGGCGTTAATTTTATCATTAATTTGATTAACGGTTTTTTCAATATTCGCAATTTCGGTTTGTTTTTCCTTTTTTTGGTTTACCAAAAAAAGACTTGATACAAAGAGGATTGCTATAACTAGGATTGCAATTTTAAGTCGGTGTTTAGATAGGTTGAATTTTTTTGGTTCTTCTGCGGGTTTATCCTTTGTCTGTAGTTGAGGTGTTGTGTTTTCTTTTTTTTCTTTAATAATTCCAATTGGTGGTTTTTTTGATTTGAATTTATTAACCGTAGTTGACATTTTTGAGGTGGTCGCTTGAGTAACTTTTTTGGCGTGAGTTAGCGCAGCTTTAAGGACAGATTTTTTTTGAGTAAATTCCATGGTTTGTTTTTCTTTGTCTTGAGATAAGACATCTACTACAGGTGCGCTGGCCGCTTGGATTTCTTTTTTGCTGGCTGAGAATTTTACAACAACAGTATTAAAGTCAATGGGCACTTTGTAATCAAGTACGGTGTTTTTAAAGAAGGCACAGGCTTGAGTGGGGGCTAGGGAAGTTATGGTTTGTCTTATTTTGTCATCAGCAAAATAATCAAATATGGTTTTACTGGTCATCATTAGAGAATCATTGTTTTCTAGTTGGCCAGAGACTAGATGTGACAGCATTTTTTTACTGGCGGTCTTTTTTTTATCCGCACTATCCAAAGTTATATCATGCATTTTGCCTTTGCGGAAAAGCCATACCTTTATATTACCCTGGCTGGCAAGAGTTAGACTGTTGTTTTGAATGGTAGCTACCAGTATATGGAATTTGTCTTTTACCCAGCTTGTTTTTTTACCGGTTATATCTCCTATATTTTCATTGAAATACTGACAGGTGGTTTCAAGAGCTGCTTCGGCGTTTTTAGTGGGTGAATGATAATAGTACTCGCTCATTTCCTTGATAGTCTGGTCAAGCATTTGAGGCACCTTTTTTTCTTTGGAATTGATTTCAGCTACTATAAAAAGTTGGCCAAGATTTGAATCTCCAGCCAAATCCTCAGGGGCTATGTAAATAGCTGATTTAGATGTAGTTTTTAAGTTTTGGGCAGTCAGCTTGTCAGCTCTTAATTTATATATCATAAATATATAGGATAAATGATCAATTTTTCCTATTTTTATTATATCAGCTAATCGATTTTACAACAAATGAGCTTTGTACTATACTGGAAGTCAGAAAGAGAGAAAATTAATTAAGGCTTTTAAATTAATTCTTAAACTATGCTAGAAAATCTATTTGGCTCTAAAACTAGAGTAAAATTACTAAATTTGTTTTTTAATAAGGTAAATGAGTGTTTTTATACTCGTGGTATTGTTCGTGATTTAAAGGAGAATATAAATTCAATAAGGAGAGAAATAATCAACTTGGAGAAAATTGGTATTATAACCCAAGTACCATGGGAAAAGATAGATTTATCAGAAGAGGGGATTGCTAAAGACAAAAAGGAGAAGAGGAAATATTATCAGGCTAATAAGAATTTTACATTGTTCCAAGAGCTTAAGGATTTGATGCTTAAATCAAGATTACTAGTTGATGAGAAAACGATTGATAAACTAAAGAATGTGGGAGGCCTTAAGTTATTAGTTTTAACTGGTATTTTTGTAGGTGATAACCACGTGCGTACAGATATTTTGGCAGTAGGTAATGTTTCTAAGTTGAAAATGCAGCGAGTGGTAAATAGCATGGAGAGGATATTTGAAAAACCTTTGCGCTTTACAATCTTTTCTCAAAAAGAATTTAATTTTAGAAATGCTTTGACTGACAAATTTTTATTTGAAATTATGGAAGGTAAAAAGATTGTGGTGCTTGATAAATTAGACTCATAATATATGGATATAGATAAAATATTTAAATTTTTACATTCGGCTGAAAAATTAAAGAAAGAGATGAGGCATAGCTGGTTATCTAATGGGCGGCATGAGAGTGTGGCTGAGCATGTATGGCGAGTGAGTCTTATGGCTATTATGTTTGCACCATATTTAGAGAATAAAGTAAATTTAGAGAAATCATTAAAGATGGCCGTAGTGCATGATATAAACGAGATTGAGATTGGGGATGTGCCTGCATTTTTGCGTCCGCAAAAAGAAGATCAACCAAGGAAGGAGAGAAAAAATATGAAAGATTGGAAAGAGGAGTATAAGTCTGAGACAATGGATAATTTTTTAGTTTTATGGGAGGAGTTTGAATCACGTGAGACGCTTGAGGCTAAGTTTATACGGGCATTGGATCGGCTGGAAGTTAGATTGCAACATATTGAGGCTGATATTTCGACGTGGAATGATATTGAATATCCAAGAAGCCAATATGTTGAAGACCAGTATTGCGAACATGACAGTTTTTTAAAAAAGTTTAATGAAGCACTTAAGCTGCGGTCTAAGAAGAAAATAGAGGAAGAGTCAGACAAAGATTTTAACGACGTAGTTAAGGAAGCGGAAATTTTGCGGGGAAAACAGTAAATTTTGAATTATGCAAGAGAAATTTGAGGTAAAAAATAAGAAGGGGCAGAAAATAGCGGGAATAGTTGATGGAATAGAAGCAGGTAAGAAAAAGCCTGCTGTAATTTTGTTACATGGCTTTAAGGGCTTTAGCAAAATGGGGTATATTGAGTATTGGGCCAAAAGATTCAGTGAAGAGGGTTTGATTGCTGTTCGTTTTGATGCCACAAATGGTTTAGGAGAAAGCGGTGGTGATATTTACAAATGTACACCAAGTGGTCATCTAAATGATTTAAAAAGTGTAATTAATTATGTAATAGGGTTGGACGGAGTAGATAAGGACAGGCTTTGTCTACTTGGTACTAGTATGGGCGGTATGGTGGCTTTTTTGGAAGCAAGTACTAACGAAAGTATTAAGTTGCTCATTTTGCACGAGCCAACATATAATTGGGCTAAGGAGAATATGAATCGGGATTTAGAAAGCTGGGAAAGAGAAGGCAGTAAAGTAATTCATAGTGGACATAAGGATATTGATTTCAAGATTAGTTACAATTTTTATAAAGATGGTTTGAAGTATAATAATGAGGAAGCGGTGAGGCGTTTAAAGTGTCCAGTGTTGGTAATTACTGGCAAGGACGGCGGGGATAATACAGCCATGGAATCTACACAAGAAATGTATGACAATATAAGTTCTGAGAAAGAAATGATAGTTATATCTGGAGTGCCACATTCGCCTAAAGAAGAGAACCATTTAAAAGAGATTAGTGAGAAAGTTTTGGGATGGATTGGAAAATATTTGTAAGATTGTTTTTTTGTGTTAAGTGTGATATACATAGTATATAATTAATTAGCAGTAATATGGCTAAGCATAAGAAAAAATATAGTTTCCCAGTAATTATTGAGAGAGATAAAAGTGGATATTACGTTGGTCGTGTTCCAGATCTTCGAAGTTGTTATACGCAGGCTAAAACTCTTCCAGAGTTGTATAAGAATTTGGAAGAGGTGGTTGATCTTTGTCTTGAGGTTGAAGAAAAGCTTTTTAAACATAAAGTGTCTCAAAATCAGTTTATAGGTGTTCAAAGTTTGGAATTCGCTAAATAATATGCCAAAATTTAATATAATTTCAGCTAAAAAGATGATTAAGATTTTGGGCTTTTTGGGCTTTGTCTCGATTCGTAGCAAGGGGAGTCATCAGTTTTTCTTTAATGAGACGAGTGGTAAGAGTGCCACGGTTCCAGTACATGGCAATAGAGATTTGGGGGTTGGTATTATTCGAGAAATATTGCGCGATATTGATTTGAGTGTTGTGGAGTATGAAAAACTGAGAAGAAAAGTTTAATTGTAAGCGCTAGATGATAAGCGCCTTTTATTATGCAAAATAAAGTTTATTTACAAAAAGCTATAGCCGAGTCAGGCAGATGCTCAAGAAGAGGGGCCGAGGATTTAATTAAACAAGGCAAGGTTAAAGTGAATGGCAAATTAGGAGAATTAGGCCAAAAAGTTGATACAAAGAAGGACAAGGTTGAGATTGGTGATAAAATACTTCAAGCAGAAGAAAAGGTTTGCTATATCCTAAATAAGCCTAAGGGATATGTGTGCACTTTGGCTGACAGACATGCCCCGGAGAAGGTAGTTGATCTTTTGCCCAAAAGCCCAAGAGTTTTTCCAGTGGGACGCCTTGACAAGGATTCAAGGGGTCTTTTAATTTTGACCAATGATGGTCAAAGGGCCAACGAGATGATGCATCCTAGCTTTTGGCATGAGAAAGAGTATGAGGTGGAGGTTGGCAAGAATATTAATGATGATTTTTTGAAAAAAATGAGACAAGGCGTTAGATTGAAGGAAGGGTTCGCTAAGGCGGATAAAATTGAAAAGATCGATGATAAAAAGTTTTCTATTATTCTTCATCAAGGCTGGAAGAGACAGGTTAAGAGAATGGCAGAAAAATGCTGGTATGAGGTGATTGATTTAAAGCGTGTCAGGGTCGGGAATATTAAATTGGGTAGATTAGGAGAAGGGGAGTATAAAAGAATAAAAATATGATTCTATACATAAATACAGCTAATAATAAAAAGATTGTATTGGCCTTAATTAATAAGCAGGGCAAGTTTTTAATTAAAAGAAGTATAGCAGCAGAGTATAAACAGTCAGAAAAATTGTTGGTTGGTATTGAAAATATTTTAAGAAGTAAAAAAAAGAAGAAAGATGATATAGAAGGGGTTGTAGTAACCAAGGGTCCGGGAAGTTTTACGGCAATTAGGATCGGTGTAACAACGGCTAATACACTGGCCTTTGCCTTGGGAGTGCCAGTGGTTGGCATAATGGATGGGGAGACAATAGAAAAAGGATTGTTAAAATTAAAAAAGTGTAATAAGTTTGTGAGTGTAATACCCGAGTATGGACAAGAGCCGAATATCAGTAAACCCAAGAAAAGATAATTTATATTTTATATATGTTGTTTTAGGCGGACATATTACTTGCCCAGAAAATATATTTATAATTTTATAATAGAGGTTTTTATTTTTTTAATCACATGTTAGGATTAAATAAAGGTCAATCCTATTAAAAATAACAAAATTTTTATTAGCTAACTACAACCATATGTGTGAAGGATCTCCAAATCCAGAAGCAGGAAAAGAAGCGGCTATCGAGGCCAAGGTGGCAGCGATCAAAAACAATCCAGGCGAGAACCGTTCTGACGGCGAAATTAGAAAACAAGCCGAGCAAGAAGTTGCTGAGGGCGTTGAAGTAAATTAGAGTAAAACAAAAATCGACCCCTTTTTCGGAAAGACCTTTTTTCAAAGTTCTGCCCAAAAAATGAGGGGGTCGATTTAGTTTAGTTTATTGTGTTTTTGTGGAACATTCCTGTTTGCTATTTAGAAACAGGAGGAGTAGAAAGAGTTGAATGTGAAGAATGGGGAGAGAGAAATAATGGGGGTTAATGCAGGACGTGGGGAGCGTAGGGAGTGTGGAGAGTGGTAGGATTTTGTATTGATTTTATTATCTTTATAATACCACTAAATAAAAATTTTGTCAATAGCAAATTTAAACGCTAATACTAGCTAAAAAAATAAAAATTCCTATTTTTTACATTATTGAAAAATTATAAACATATTTTTTGGGCCTGCGTCATGCGTCGTTTAATACTGTGTATAAGGTAAAAAAACTTTTCATTTTATAAAATAATATTGAGTAAAAAATTTTTTAACCCAAATTTTTATTCCTTCTTTATTTATTTAAAATTTATCATTTATGGCTAACGGGTCTAGCGGTACAAAAATCAATGCTTTGTTTGTTATTAATCCTCTGTAAAACTAAGTAGTTAATCAACCTTGTGAAACCAACCAATAAATATATGATTGCAAAATTTTCAATAATATTCAGTTGTATAATCAATTTCAAAAATCCGCTAGTTATAGATGACAAAGACAATAAGGAGAAGGGATAAAAACTTCTCATACACAGAAACGTTTAAGCGCAGGAAGCCTGCGCTTTTTTAATTCTTTTTTATCCACAACCCTAAGTGTTGTAGGTTGGGTCAATGTGGTATATAATATAAGTAGAGTGGGGAAAAGTGGTATGAAGTGGAAAAATAGGCTATGGATTCCATCCTATTTTTTAATTTACCTAATTATTTCCCCAAATATTAGCTAATGTGTTAAAGACCAATGTTTTTGGGCGAATATTTACATACTGTGGATAACAAAAATAGGCTGGCAATACCTGCTAAGTTTAGGCTTGATTTAAAGCAAGGAGCAGTCATTACTCGAGGACTTGATAACTGTTTATTCCTTTTTACTAAAAAAGACTGGCAAACGTTAGTAAAAAAGATTTCTGCTCTTCCCTTGAGCCAATCAGCTGCGCGTAGTTTTTCTCGAATGATGCTAATGGGGGCTATGGAAGTAAAGTTGGATAAGCTAGGCAGAGTTCTTGTGCCAGAGTATTTAAAGAAATTTGCAGGACTGAAAAAGAAAGTGGTTGTAGGGGGAGTATTGGATCGTATTGAAATTTGGGATGAAGAGAAATGGGGAGTGTATAAGAATAAGTCTGAGCAGAATGTGGAGAAAGTTGCAGAAGGTATGGGGGAATTGGGAATATAGTATTATGAACCAAACAATACACAAGCCAGTACTTTTAAATGAGGTTCTAGAATATTTAGAGCCTAAGTCTGGCCAGCATTATATAGATTGCACCTATGGCGGTGGCGGACATGCCGGAGCAATCCTTGAGAGAACCAGCCCCGATGGCCAATTATTAGGGATTGATGAGAATCCTAACGCTGATATTAATGATACTCAATCAAGAACAACTTTAATAAATGATAATTTTAAGAATTTAAAGAAAATTTATGAACAGTTTTTTCCTTGTGCAGTTAGTGGTATTTTATGCGACCTGGGTCTCTCGTCAATTGAATTAGATTCTGAGGCGCGTGGATTCAGTTTTTTACGGGATGAGTCGTTGGATATGAGGTTTAATCCCAATAGCCAGCAATTGACAGCGGCTGAAATATTAAATAGGTATCAAGAGAAAACATTAATTAAGATATTTGAAGACTTTGGAGAAGTTCCCCATGCTCGTTGCCTGCGGGTGGCTCGTGCCATAGTCCAAGCAAGAAGAAAGAAGAAATTTGAGACAACAAGAGATTTAGTGGATGTAATTAATCAGTTTGGATCAGGAAACAGAAGAATACATCCAGCTACTTTATTTTTTCAAGCATTGCGCATTGAAGTTAATAGCGAACTGGATAATTTAATTGCTTTATTGCCCCAGGCAGTAGATATTTTGGCTACTGGTGGCAGACTGGCTATAATATCATTCCATTCTTTAGAAGACAGAATCGTTAAACGATATTTTCGTGAGATTTCTAGGGGTGAAGAAGTCCAAGTTAAATTGTTGACCAAAAAACCAATTGCACCAAGCACGGAGGAAATAAGGGGAAACCCTCGTTGCCGAAGTGCGAAGATGAGAGTGGTTGAAAAAATTAATTAAATACAATGAATAAAAGAAAATATATTACTAAAAAAATTAAGAATAAGATAATGTGTCGCGGTGAGAAAGCCGGCATGTCTTGTAATATACTAATGGTTGCTTTGGTTTTTTTAGTGGTATGTTCTGTTGGATATTATTTATCTATTATTAACATAGGTGCTACTGGGGGTTTTGTTATAAATGATCTGGATAATAAGTTAGTTGATTTAAAAAATAGTAATCAGCGGCTTGAGGTAATGAATATTGAATTGCGGGCTATTACGCGAGTTGAGGAGGCAGCTGGAGAGATGAAAATGGTACGTAGTCAAGAGGTTGATTATTTGAATACTGTAAGTGGTGAATTGGCAGCGCGTTAGATAAGTTGTTTTTCTAATTTAAGAGCATAAAACATGCGTGGATTTGCGAAAAAATTTTTGAATGATCGGATGAGACTACTTTTGGTAGTTTTTTTTGTTGCTGGTGCATTGTTTATCGTTAGGTTGTTTTATATACAAATTATTAATGGTGACTATTACCAGGCTGTTGCTTCTGGGCAATATAAGCTTGATAAAGAGATTTTGCAAAGCAGGGGCGAGATATATATTCACCAAGACGCCAGTAAAGAACTGGCGCCTTTGGCTATTAACCGTAAATTAAATTTAGTGTATGCTGTGCCAAGCGAGATTAGCAATCCGCGAGGGACTGCGCGGGCGTTAGCATCAGTCTTTGAAATCGACGATGAGCTGAGGTCAGTACTTGAAGATGAAATATTTAATAAAGTTAAAAAAGAGAATGATCCCTATGAGCCTATTTGGCATCGGGCAAATGATGACCAGGTTGCACAGGTGAAGGCTAACAATTTGGTGGGAGTCTACTTTACTCCTGAATGGGAGCGCTATTATCCGCTTAAGGAAGCAGCCTCCCATGTATCTGGCTTTTATGGCCACAGTACCTATAAGAGAAAGGGACAGTATGGCGTTGAAGGATATTTTCAAGATGAATTAGCAGGGGAGAAAGGAAAGCTTTTGGGATCTAAGGATGTTTCAGGCAGGGTAATCGCTGTTGGTGATAGTCAGGTTAAGCAAGCTGAAGATGGAGCTGATATTATATTGACATTAGATAAGATAGTTCAAACCAGGGCTTATGAGGTGATTAAAGAGGCAGTAGAGGGTTATGGAGCGGAAGATGGTAGTATCATCGTAATGAACCCCCAGAATGGTGAAATTAAAGCTTTGGCTAATTATCCCAGTTTTGACCCTAATGAATATGGAGAGGCAGAAAGTATTGAGGTTTTTCGTAACTTGGCTGTAAGCCATGTGTATGAACCGGGTTCTATTTTCAAAATAATAACCATGGGCATTGGATTAGATACGAGTGCGGTTGAAGTGGATGATACGTACGTTGATGAAGGATTTATAAAATTTGGTAGGCATAAAATTCGCAATGCAGACAATGAAAAATTCGGAGAGGTAAATATGACCCAGATTCTTGAAAATTCGATTAATACAGGGGCGGTGCATGTGGCTTTGAGTTGTGAGAAAGCGAAGTATTATGAGTATGTCAAGAATTTTGGGTTTGGTGATATTTTTGGTAAGCAGTTTTTTGGAGAAGCTGGCGGGGATATATCCTCCTTAAAAAAAAGAGGGGAAATTTATTTAGCCACTGCTTCTTATGGTCAGGGCATCACAGTTACGCCGTTGCAGATGACAGCGGCTATGGCGACGGTAGTTAATGGAGGTAAATTTGTTTATCCCAGATTGGTTGACTATATTCAAGAAAGTGATGGTGAGACAAGTATAATTACTGATGATAGAGCAGGCAAACAAGTGATTAATGCGAAAACCTCTAATATATTGAAAGCAATGCTGGTGTCAGTGGTTAAGAACGGTCATGGTAACCAAGCGCAAGTTCCCGGTTACTATATCGGTGGTAAAACCGGTACCGCAGAGATTGTTTCTCCTTTGGGAGGGGGATATTCAAATGAAAATAATCATTCATTTGTGGGTTTTGGGCCTTTGGATGATACACGCTTTGTTATTATGGTAAAATTAACAAAACCCAAGTGGGGCAGGTTCTCTGCGGTAACTGCAGCACCAACCTTTGCCAAGATGGCTGGTTTTTTGCTACAGTATTATCAGGTTCCACCTGAGTATTAATTATATGAAAAAAACAGTTGTATTTATATTAAAAATATTATCCAAGCTTATTCTTTTTAGATATAAGCCGGAAGTTGTTGGAGTAACTGGTAGCGTGGGGAAAACTTCAACTAAAATGGCGATTGCTGAAGTATTAAGAGGAAAATTTAGCGTCAGAGCCAGTACGGGTAATTACAACACAGAAACGGGCGTACCCTTGACTATTATTGGTAGTCAGGACCCAGGGCGTTCAGTTTTGGCGTGGATTTTGGTTGTATTTAAAGCCTTAGGGTTAATTGTCTGGAAAAGTGATAAATATCCACAAGCCTTAGTGCTTGAAATGGCAGCTGATCGTCGGGGAGATATACAATATTTAGCAAAATTAGCTAAACCCAGAGTAGGCGTGATTACGGCAGTGAGTGCAGTCCATTTAGAGTTTTTTGATGATGAACACCAAGTTTTAAAAGAAAAGGGGAGTATGTTGGATTATTTAAAAGAAAATGGATGTGCTGTTTTAAATATTGATGATGATAAGGTGGCTAGCCTGATGACTAAAGCGAAAGTTAAAACAGTGAGTTATGGTATGAGCGACAAGGCACAGTTAAGAGCAGAAAATATTTATGTGGATAAAGAGCACGGTGGGTTGAATTTTAAATTAAGCCAGGATGGTTCGCATGTACCAGTAATTTTATCCCGCGTTTTAGGTAAGCCGGGGGTATATGCCGCCTTAGCAGCTAGTGCGGTTGGTATATTTTATGATATGAATTTACTGCAAATCGCCACTCGTTTAAAAGAGGTTAGGCCAATACCTGGCAGATTACAACTTTTAGCTGGTATTAAAAATACAAAAATTATTGATGACACGTATAACTCATCGCCTTTAGCAGTCAAGGCGGCATTGGAAGTGCTGATGCATTTACGGTGCACGGGTGATAAATTTGCAGTACTGGGAGATATGCTTGAGCTTGGAAAGAAGACTGAAGAGTTACACAAAGAAGTTGGTGAGATCGTAGCAAGTATGGGTGTGGACTATTTAATAACAGTTGGAGAGAGATCAACTGATACAGTTATGGCAGCTAAAGAATATGGCATGAATGAGGATCGGATATATAGTTTTGATAATGTGGAAGAAGCTGGCAAGTTTTTACAAGACAAGATGCAAGAAGGTGATTTGATCTTAATTAAGGGGTCTCAAGGTTCGAGAATGGAGAAAATTGTAAAAGAAGTAATGGCAGAGCCGGAAAAGGCAGATGAACTGCTGGTGAGGCAATATGGAGATTGGTTGAAGACTTAATTATTGCGCCGCTATCGTCTAGTGGTTAGGACACCAGGTTCTCATCCTGGAAACCGGGGTTCGATTCCCCGTAGCGGTATTAAGACTAAATTTATTAACATGGCGCCAGAAATAATGAGAGTGGATACTCATTTTCACTCTATAAACAACCACGAAGAGCCAACGCCAGAACATATTGACCTTAACCAATCCGTTGAAAAAGCAAAAGAGGTTGGACTGGGGTGTCTTTGTGTTTCAAACCATGTTGACTTTAAAAAATATTCACATGAGAATTTAGATAGTTATGAAAAAACTTCCGAGGCCGCAGGCAAGGTTGAAGATTTTCCTGTATTTGTTGGAATGGAACTTAGCTTGATGGGGCATGAGTATGTGGTATATGGTGAGAAAGCATGTTCATATATAGCGGGTCATTCTGAGGAGATTCTAAAAATTATACAAGATAGCAAGACCGATGTTGACTTTTTGCAAAAAGTGTTAAGAAAAGTTAAAATTATGGATGGTATAATTATTAAACCCCATCCGTTTGGTGACAATGATTTAATTGATGAAATAGGGCCGATGTTGGATGGCATTGAGACAACTCGTGGTGGGCAAACAATTTCGAAAGAGGATGGCGGACAGATTCGTGAATATGCGAAGAAATATAATTTAAAAAAGATCCATTCATCTGATGCGCACGATATTGGAGGGCTTGGATCTAATGTGACAATTATGCCCGGTGATATTAGTGACGAAAAGGGATTTCGTGATTTTTTTAGAAAGGAAAGCGTTGTTGACACCGAAGGATTGGAAACGAGTATTTCCATTGAGGATTGTCAAAGTAAGATAGAATCTTTGTTGCGAGAACCCGATGACATGCAAGAGACGATGAAGTATATTGAAACATATAGAAAGACAGTCATGGCTAAAAATTTTGATGAAAGATATGGGCTTAAGTGCGATGAATTTGTTATCAAGCAGCTACCGACTGCAACTAAAATTGAAAACCCAATCATATATGATTCACTTGAAAAATTATTAGTTGAAATCCAAGAAGATATTGATCATGGTTACCATGGATTGCCGTCTCATTTTTTAAAAGATAATTATCCCGAAGTGATGGTTGACGTGAGAAAGAATCCAAATTCTCAGCAGTTACTTGATTTGAAAATGAATACGGACCCTAATAAATGGGGGGACAAGAAGAGGGTTTCAGTGACTGCGTTTCCAAGTGAAGCGGCCGACTATGGTGATCTCGTCTTTAGGTTTAAAAGATCTGATCTTGAGGTCGTGGATAGTATGGGGAGCGATTGGTCGGATGATGAAAGCATAGGATATGAAGCCTATCTTAATTTTTTAAATCTTAATAAATGTTGCGAGATATATTGCTTAACCCCTGAATCAAAAGTTAAGTTATTAGAAGTTGCTCCAGGCTTGGAGGACAAGATCTCTGATAGATTTTGGGCAAGCATTGATGAGCCCAGAATGGGTGATTGGTCGGCACTTGCTGGATTAAGTATAGATGTGGATAAATATGAAAATTTTGGACAATTTATAGGGCAAATGAAATCAGAAGGGATAAGTATGTTGCAAAATGAGAATGGCGTAGTATTTTTGTATTATGATAAAAGAGATGATTGGCAGTATTTGGATGAATTGTCCCAGGCGATTGGGAGAAAATTTCAAATTATTATGGCATGCCAAGATAGCATGATGTATGAGATACACAAAAAAATGGGTTATAAAGAAAATATTAATATTTAATTAATCAACTATATGCTTGAGTCAGGGAAAAATTTGGAAATACAAAAACAAATAGAAAAAGGCAATAAATCAAAAGTAATAAGAGATTCTCAAAATAAGGACAGCGAACAAGAGAAACTACTAGGAAAAGTCAAAGAGGCTTTTGACTTGGATAATGTTGTTTGGGATGAGAAGAATAATGCTTTTGTTTTTCAGCTCGAGAATCTTGATTATCTAAGAAAAGAGCTTGACCAGGTAGAAGATGATGAGAAAAATATTTCGCAAGAGAAACAAAAGGAACATAATGAGAAATTTAATAATGCATTAAAGACGAATAAAGAGGTAATATCAACTATTGCTGTAATATTTCCCGATCTTGGTTCTGTCGCGCAGAAATTTAATCCTTATGGAGATAGGTGGGGTGATTCGACTACTGAATATGTTTCTTCAATTATAATAAAAGAATCAGATTTGGAAGAGTATAATAATATTATCCCTTCGTCGAATTTTTATGGGACTGTGAGCATGGGACAGTCTGATCATGGAGAAGAATATATTGTCATATATCAAGATCCGGAAGCGGGGTTTTTGGTGAGTAACAAATTAAAACAGGACAGAGATATTAGCGTGGCAACATCAGGAACTGAACATCTATTTGAAGATACAGATGACGAGGTAGATGAATCTACTGGGCGGCGGAAATCCGTTGCTAATATAGGAGATCAGTTGAAAGAGTCAGATATAAAAGAAGACGATTTATTGGGGTTTATGGAAGTAAAGTATGAATATAGCGATTTTGATAATACTGAGGATTATCAGATTGAAATAGTTACTGACGACATGGATCGCTTCCTCAGGGCTGTCAAAAAAGAGAAAGACGAAATGAGTAAGAATATACAGGCTGCAATAGATAATAAATTAAATGATAACGAAGAAGAGACATAGTATGTATTATAAATCAATTTTAATGGCAGGATAAATATAAGCAATTGTTTGGCCAATATAGCAATAAACGCATGGCGCTTTTAGTGGATTGCCATATTTAATTTGTTAGTGGCTAAATTAAATAATACGCGGGTATAGTATAGTGGTAGTACGCTAGCTTCCCAAGCTAGAAGTGGCGGTTCGATTCCGCTTACCCGCTCCATTGAGGAAATTTAATTAAATAATTAATTTATGCCTATTAACCAAAAACCACATATTCATGAGAATGTTGTTTGCGCAAATATTTTTGTAAGAAAAGATGGAAAGTATCTTTTACTTAAACGATCAAAAAAGAAGAAGTATGCCGCTGGGGTTTTGCACCCGATTGGTGGCAAGGTGGATAAAAATGAGAATCCATTTGTGGCAGCACAAAGAGAAGTTTTAGAAGAGGCAAATATTACTGTGAAAAATATGCGGCTTGAAGCAGTAATTCTTGAAATTAATCCGCCTGATGATAAGGAATCTGGTTGCAATTGGTTGGTTTTCCATTTTTCAGCTGATTATGACTCAGGAGAAGTTGGAACAACAGAAGAGGGAGAATTGGTTTTATTCGAAACTGATAAGATAAAGAAGCAGGAATTATTTGCTTCTGTGCGGGAAGTTATTGACCATATTTTAGACCCCAATGATGGAACGGTGTTTATGACAACAGTATTTGATGATGATGGTAATGTTATATATAAAGAAAGTAAAATTAACCAATGTGTTATATGAAGAATAAAAAAATTATACAATATAGTTTAATACATGCTGTATTAGCTGTTATATATGTATTCTTGGTAGCTTTATTTATGCAGAATGGTGATAAGATTTTTGGTAAAATTGGAGATTTTGTGGGCGTAGCTGCATTTTTGTTATTGTTTGTTATATCAGCTACGGTAGCCGGTACTCTTGTTTTGGGCAAGCCAGTCATGCTATACATTGATGGAGACAAGAAAGAAGCGGTGAAAATGTTAGGTTATACGGTTTTATGGCTATTATTTTTATTGATAGCTATATTTGCAATTATGATATTGATTTAGGCGCCGAAGTAGCTCAGCTGGCTAGAGCAACCGCTTCGTAAGTGGTAGGTCGAGAGTTCGAATCTCTCCTTCGGCTTTTGTTGAATTATTTTTTAACACATGTTATATTGAGGATGAGTTAATTATATAATTATGAATTCAAAAGAGTTAAAACAACTTAATAAATCTGTAAATGATAATTTGGATAAAAGATTTGATAGATTTGGCAAAGATATCAACAAGGGATTAGACCAAAGATTCAACAAGTTTAGTCAAGATATTGATAAGAAATTAGATAAAAGATTTGATCAGTTTGAGAAAAAGTTTGATGGAAAATTGGATGACCTTGCTTCAATAGTTAAGAGGGGTTTTGATAGTGTTGATAAGAGATTTGAAGCTGTTGATAAGAGGTTCAACGGTATTGACAAGAGGTTTGATGGTATTGAGGCGTTAATAGACGATAAATTGGATCCAATTAAGAGCGAGATAAAGTCTATTAAAAAAAAGTTAGATGAGGTAGAGGATAGGCTTAATCAGCTAGTAAAAGTGGAAACTGAAGATGTTAGATCATCGTATATGGATATTGAGCAGTTGAAAATTAAGATAAGGAAATTAGAGTTCAAAATTAGTCAATTACAGACGAATTAAGCATGAATTTTTAATTAATGGTTTTCCCTGGGTTAATCCCCAGGGATTTATTTTTGAAATTATGATATAATAAAATTACTGGAATGATATCTCTAGTAATTTTATTTTATGCCCAATAAATTTGTTATACTCTCAATTTTACTTGTATGCACTGTGGCAGTTACAGCTCAAGCTGTAACTGTGGAAGAGCCTGAAATATATACTTTACGCTTAGATGAAGCTACGGTGGTTAAAGGTTATACGTTTGTGTCACCTGACGGAGATTTTAAGGTAGGAGTTAGAGACAGGGCAGTTGAAGAGCCAGTCACGGTTAGATTTAAAAAAATACCAGATTCGCATATGTTAACACCCCTGGAGAAGGCGTTGGGAGAAAAGGCGAGTGACATTTGGGAATTTGATATTTTAGCAGATGACGGTAGCGTGGGGAAATTAGTACGGCCGATTTATATAGCAATTGGCATAACTAATGAGAAGATGAATCGTAAGGTGATGTATTACTTTGACAAGGGTCAGGATATGTGGAGAGCATTGCCTTCTTCGATTGATCTTGAGAGTAATATAATACGTGCAGTAATCTATTTGCCGTATGCTCGTTTGGCTCTATTTGATGAGCCGGATGCTACAACATATGAGGCATATGCTTCATGGTATCCGACTGAATTAACTAAGAGGAATAGAATGGGTTGTGCTTCAAATGTTTATCCAATGGATACTGCTGTGTGGGTGTGTCGGTTAGATGATTTATCTAAATGCACTATAAGCAGAGTAATATCTGTAGGACCCTTTGTTGATGGTCGAGTAGTTGATCTAACCAAGATGGCCTTTGAAGAAATTGGTAATCCTCGAGGGGGAATACTTGGGGTACGTATGTTTTTGCGTGATGAATAAAAATTATGATAGAGCTTAGAAACGTTTCAAAAAAATATTCAACTGGCACAGAAGCTGTACGAGATGTAACCTTACATATAAAACCAGGGGAGTTTGTATCTTTGGTTGGGCAATCTGGAGTTGGTAAATCCACAATAGTTAAGATGCTGGTGGCTGAAGAAAAGCCGACTAAAGGCAAGATAGTTTTAGGTGGCTGGGATATTACTCGAATTAGAACACATGATATACCGTTGCTTAGGCGTCAAATTGGTGTGGTTTTTCAGGATTTTAAATTATTGGAACAGAAGACGGTTTATGAGAATGTGGCTTTTGCACTGGAAGTGGCAGGATATCCCAAAAAACATATTGAAGAGATTGTGCCTCAGATTTTAACTTTGGTTGGATTGTCAGATAAAAAGGAGAGTTTTCCCGAACAGCTGTCCGGAGGACAGCAGCAAAGAGTATCGATTGCCAGGGCTTTGGCGCATCGACCAAAGATCCTAATAGCTGATGAGCCAACGGGTAATTTGGATTCTATAAACACAAGAGAAATTATTGATTTACTTTTAAAAATTAATAAATATAAGACAACAGTCATGCTGGTGACGCATAATAGGGATGTGGTTAACTCTTTGCGCAAAAGAGTAATTGCCATGGAGGATGGCCGGGTGTTATCTGATAAGGAGCGTGGACGTTATGCACTTTAATATAATATGTTTTTAATATCATTTAAAAGAATAGTGAAATTTGCTTGTCAGCATTTTGTACGAAATGTTTGGTTGTCGATTGCTACCATGACAATTATTGTGTTGACCTTGTTTTCTTTGACAACACTGGTGCTGGTGAATGTGGTGGCCGATTACGCGACAAATTCAATTAAAGATACGGTGGATGTGGCGTTGTATTTTGATAATGAAACAACTGAAGAGGCAGTTGGTATATTAGAAGAGGAATTGAATAAGATTGAAGAAATTAAAGAAGTGCAACACATTACGGCCGAAGAAGCACTTGAGAAATTTAAGAAAGAACATGAAGGAGATGAGGCCATTGAAGCGACGTTGCTTGAGCTTGAGAAGAATCCTTTTGGAGCAACACTCGTCATTGAGGCACATGATGTAGAGCAATATCCTTTAATTATGGGTAAGATTGAAGAGATGAAATTAGGGGATGTGGCTGAAGAGATAGACTATGAGGATCATCAACTATTAATTAAACGGATTAATCAGTTTACTGATAAGTTGAAGAGCTTTGGTTTGATTATTAGCGCTATCTTTATATTGGTAGCAGTTTTAACGGTGTTTAATACAGTACGTATGGGTATCTATATTCATCGTAGAGAAATTGGCATTATGCGTTTGGTTGGAGCTAATAATTGGTTTATTAGATTACCTTTTATATTAGAAGGATTATTTTATGCATTATTGAGTTGTATTGCATTTTGGATTATAATGTTTGTTTTATTGCATTTTTTCGGGCCAAAAATCAATACATTTTTTACAGAAATCAATTTTAATATAGGGGAATACATGCGGGCCAACTTCCTTAATATTTTTGGTTTTGAGTTTATTATAATAGCAGTGGTAAATATGATATCAGCATTAGTAGCTATGGGTAGGTATTTGAGGATATAGGGGTTGACTTGGGGGGAACTTTGGTGTAATGTAGGTGTAAATATTGCAGTGTTTATTGTATTAATATTCGAACAGTGGTATAATTTAAATATAAGTTATTAACCCTGTTCGGATGATAACAAAGATAAAAGAGAAAAAAAGAGCAATAGCGCTGCGAAAGCAGGGGTTTTCTTATTCTGAAATTTTAGAACATGTGCCTGTGACTAAGTCTACTTTGTCTGAGTGGCTAAGGCATATAGTATTAACTGAGAAACAGAAAGAGCGCTTGGCTGACAAAATGTCGGTATCTAGTAAGTTGGGGGCACAAGCTAAGAGAGAAAAGCGTATAAGAATTACGGAAGAAATAAAGAGAAAAGCTAGGCGAGAGATTAAGAAGATATCTAAAAGAGAGTTATGGCTAATGGGCATAATGTTATATTGGGCTGAAGGAGCAAAAGAGAAAGAATGGCGTCCTGGAAGCCAAACAGAGTTTGGCAATTCAGATCCCAGGATGATTAAATTGTATTTGAAATGGTTAATTGATGTGTTGGCAATAAGTCGAGAACGACTAGTATTTAAAATATATATTCATGAAAATCATAAGCACAGATTGACAGAGGTTAAAAAGTTTTGGTCTGAAGTTACTGGATTTGATATTAGTAAGTTACAACAAGTTCATTTCAAAAAGCACAAAATTAAAACAAACCGGAAAAACATTACTAATAAATATCATGGTTTATTAGTGATTAGGGTTCGTGCTAGCTCTAGTTTAACAAGGGAAATAGCCGGATGGGTTGAGGGGGTTGATCAATGTTCGGGGATCGTCTAATGGCAGGACACCACCTTTTGGAGGTGGCTATCGGGGTTCGAATCCCTGTCCCCGAGCCAACAAAAGATACTCAATATATTTGGGTGTTTTTTGTTTTGCTTGACTGATTTATATTTTTGTGTTAGTTTGAGGGAAAATAAAAACCTAATTAATTAAACTAGTATGAATTAAGGAGAAAATAAGAATGGATCAAAACAATTACCCACAGAATGCACTCGTACAAGCTTCAAAAGCGCTGGAAGGGTGGAAAAAAGCGCAAAAAGAGTTGAATGTTCCCAATATGTCAATGGATGATTTTGAAAATAAAATGTCATTGGCAACTGGAAAAGTTGATTTAGCTAAAAGGTTAAAGATTGAAAGAAGTGAAGCTGTTGAAGCAAGAAACAACTCATTGCAAGTGCTTTGGGAGGCGACAAAAAAAGTTCGCAACCAGGCGAAAGCGACTTTTGGAGATGTAAGTGACAAGATGGCGAACTTTGGGGTAGGGAGAAGAAGTAAGAAAAAATAATTGATTTAAGTTGATGTAAAAGGAAAGAGGGCAGTTACTTTAAAAGTGACTGCCCCTTTATTTTTTCCTAAAAATGATATAGTATTAATATATAATAATAAAGTATAGGGATTTGTAATATTTTGACATTTAGTCAAAATACGCAAACCCCGTTTTAGCTAACGTTGAAACTATGGCTGATAATGAATATAAAGATGAATATCAAACCAGGTTAGCCAAGCTGGAAGAAATAAGGAAGGCGGGGATAAATCCATATCCAGCTAAATTTGATAAAAAGAATGGAGTATCTGATATTCAAGAAAAAGATGATGGAGCTAGCTTACAAACAGCTGGACGTATTGTAGGCATGCGAGAAATGGGCAAGTTGGTTTTTTGTCATCTTCAAGATGAATTTGGCAAAGCACAAATTGCTTTAAAGCAAGATGACATAGGTAAAGATAAATTTAAATTTTTTACTAAGTATTTTGATATGGGAGATTTTGTGGGAGTAACTGGTGAGGTGTTTACGACTAATAAGGGAGAGAGAACACTTTTAGTAAAAAATTATGAATTGTTATCTAAAGCTCTATTACCTTTACCTGAGAAGTGGCATGGGTTAAAAGATGAAGAGGCAAGATACCGCCAGAGATATTTGGATTTGATTTCAAATGCAGAAACCATGGAAAGGTTTAAATTCCGTAGTCGGTTTATAAAATTACTAAGGGAATTTTACGGGAAATATAGGTTTGAAGAGGTAGATACACCCATATTGGCTAATGAGGCCTCTGGGGCTTTAGCCAAGCCCTTTAGAACTCATCATAATGCCTTAGACACCGAAGTCTATCTACGCATTGCCCCAGAGATCTATTTAAAGGAATGCGTGGTAGGAGGCTATGAAAGAGTCTTTGAGGTAGCTCGATGTTTTCGCAATGAAGGCATGGACCCATCTCATTTACAGGATTTTACTATGGTTGAGCATTATGCTGCTTATTGGGACTTTGAGAACAATATGCGTTTTACAGAAAAGATGTTTGAATATATCTTGGATAATTTATTGGAAGGAAAAAAGAAAATAGAAATACCGGATAGAGATGGGGAATTAAAAGAAATTGATTTTTCTTTGCCATGGAAAAGAGTAAGTTTTCGAGAACTATTAATTGAAGATGCAGATATAGATATTGATAAATATGCTACAGCAGATGAGTTGCGTGAGGCTATTAAAGAAAAGAAGGTTGATATTGAGGATATAGATAAGTTGGGTAGAGGGAATTTAATTGATGCTTTGTATAAGGTTGTTTCTCGATCTAAATTAATTGATCCTACTTTTTTGACTAATCATCCTTTGGATTTGTCTCCTTTGGCCAGGAAGAATGATGATAATCCTAAAATTGTGGATAGATTCCAATTGGTAATTAATACTTGGGAAATAATTAATGCATATTCTGAAATTGTTGATCCTGTGGATCAGGAGCAGAGGTTTAGTGACCAGGCAAGTGCTAAAGAGGCGGGGGACGAGGAAGCACATGGCAAAGATGATGAGTATGTGGAAGCTATGAAACACGGTATGCCGCCAATGTCTGGCTGGGGTATGGGAGTTGAGAGAATTGTGGCTTTACTTACGGGTCAAACTAATTTACGTGATGTGGTATTATTTCCTTTAATGAAACCTAAAAATTTAAGTAATAGTTCATTGGACATTAAACAAGAAGTGAGTAGCGAGGAGATGGATTTAGGCATTGATATGAAAAAAGCTAAAGAATTGCTTGGGCAATATCTAAAAGAAAAAGTGAATATATTACACTCGATTGAATCAATGACTGTTATGAGAGCTTTGGCAAAACATTTTAAGGAAGATGAGGAGAAATGGGGGATTATAGGGTTATTACATGATATTGATTGGGAATTAACCAAAGATGATACAAGTCAGCATAGCGTCAAGGCAGTGGGTATTTTAAAAGATGCTGGTGCAACTGATTTTTTGATTAATACTATACAATCGCATTGTTATGATGCTATGGGACCAGAAGAATTGAAGGATAAGAAAAGGACAACACGCGTTGAACATGCATTGGCTTCTGCTGAAACTTTAACGGGTTTGATTATTGCGTCAGCTCTAATGCAGCCAGATAAAAAATTGGCCAGTGTTAAATTGAGTTCCCTAAAGAAGAAATTTAAAACTAAGAAATTTGCGGCTAACTGTAATCGTGATATTATGATGGAATGTGAGAAAATTGGGTTGAGCATTGATGAATTTTTGGAAATTGGTTTAAAGGCGTTGCAGGGAATTTCTGATGAATTAGGATTATAACTTATGGAATATATTAAAAAGGGTAGAAAATGGGGACATATTATAGCGATGCCTATAATATCATCTTTGATAGTACCTATTGTGCTAATGGATATTTGGGCTGAGTTTTATCAACGAACTTGTTTTCCGTTGTGCGGAATTTCACTGGTAAAAAGATCAGAGTATATAAAGATTGACAGACATAAACTTAAATATTTAAGTTTATTACAGAAAATGTATTGTGTTTTTTGTGGATATGCGAATGGCATAGTTGCCTACTGGCGCGAGATCGGCAGTCGGACTGAGAAGTATTGGTGTGGCATAGCTCACAGGAAAGAGGGTGACTTTGTGGAACAGGAACACCAACATGATTTTGTTAAATATGGAGACGAGAAGGAATTTACACGCAAGTATAAAGATTAGGGTATGTCTGAGTATAGTTATCTAACATTAAATATATTGGCTTTAGGGAAGGTGATTTTATTCACCTTTTTTGTATTGTTTTTATTGATTCTGCATAAGAGGAATAAGCCTTGGTACCACCTAGTTTTGTTTTCTTCTGCTATTTTTATTTTTTATTTAATTTTTAGTTTTCCGTTACAAAAAATGTTTTGGGGTAATAATGGGGATGAAGCATTTGTTTTTTCATTTTTAACCAAAGTAATTCATTCAGGTTTGGGAGCTGATTTTTTTTATGCTTGGCTACCTAATTTTTATCCCCCTCTATATTTTTGGGTAACGGGCTTGATAAGCAAGCTATTTACCACAAGCGGTATAGTGGCAGCCAAGATTGGAGTGCTGGGTACTATTTTAGTTTGGTTTTTGGGCAGTTACTTATGGCAGAAGCTATATTACTCAAAGATTAGCAAAAGAGACGACGATATTTTGTCCAGCAGATGGTTTTGGTATTTAATGCCGGTGGTTTTCTTTTTAATACTTGATTTTGATGCATTTATTTTAAAACCTTATGAAGCGGTGTCGGCCTTGTTTGGTGTTTTGTTGATTGGATTTATTGGCAGAGATATAAGGATTAAAGAGTGGGGGATTGGCCGCTACTTATTTTTTGGTATAAGTGGAGGCCTTGTATTCTTGTGTTTTTATTTCTGGTGGTTTGCTTTAATCCCGGTACTTATTTATTTAATTTTAGTTTCTTCTGACAAAAAGAAAGGTTTGGCGAGAGTTATATTTTTGGGTTTGATAATGCTTATAATATCCCTACCATATTTATTACCATTAATTTTATCATATATTAAATATGGGTTAGAGAATTGGCAAGCAATATTTTTTGCACCAAAATATTTAGAAACATTTATGCCCTGGAGCTTACTCTCATGCAAGGGTTTAATATTTATTCTGGGTGTAATCGGTTTGCTATTTGGGACAATTAAAGAAAAGAATAAATTTGTTAAAACTAATTTGGCAATTTTAATTGCCTGTTATCTTTACCAGTTTATAGGTATAGTTGTTTTCGCATTAGGCGGTAAGCCGTGGCAGCCAGGCAAACATCTATTGTTTTTAGGGGGTGCTAGTTTGGCGGTGGGCGCCTCATATATTTTAATTTATTGGTATAGGAAATATTTGGTTAAATTAAAGCGGAGCACACGCAGAGTTGGAGTGATAGTTCTAGTTATCTTAGTTATACCCTTAATGCCATTTGGTAAATTTATTGAGGAACCAGTGGTGCTATATCATATTGAAGAAGATTTAAAAGTTCCAGAAATTAAAGTTTTAGCTGATTTTATTAAAAATGAGGTTGAGGATTATGGGGATCGGACTTGGCTATCAAGCGGTGCGCCTGAGATTGGCGCATATATCCCTTTATCATACTATATCGCCTACAACCCGCATTTTAGCCATGGAGCAGTGCTTTATTCGAAGAGAATGGCCGAAATGGAGGTTTTGGTTTCCGCTAAAAACCCTAAAGAATTTAATGATATTTTATTTGGTGGTTATCCGAAGAAAATTGATAGTTTGGTGTTGTATAACGATAGGAGTTTAAAGTATTATCCAATATTCTTTTGGGAAGATAATTATCCGAATGGTGGTAAAGAAAAGATGTTAAAATTGGATAAAGATTTAATAGTTGAGAAATATTGGGATTTGGTATATGATAAGGGTGAATGGAGGATTTATTTAAAAAAGTAATATTTATTAATTAAAACAAAGTTTTATGGCATCATTTTTTTCTGTTTTTATACCCATAGTTTTTGTTGTTATTTTGGTATCAATTAAGCAAGTTAATCAATACCAGCGCGGGGTAATGTTTACCTTGGGTAAATATACGGGGACTAAGAGTCCTGGTTGGAGATTGGTTATACCGATTTTTCAAGCTATGCGCAAGGTTGATATGCGCGTTAAGGCGGTAGATGTGCCTGACCAAGAGGCGATTACCAAAGATAATATTTCGGTCAAGGTGAATGCAGTCATTTATTACAAGGTACGCGATGCAGCCAAGGCCGTAATTGAAGTTGAGAATTTTCGCTATGCAACTTCACAGTTAGCACAAACCACGATGAGGAATGCGGTGGGTGAGGTTGATTTAGATGAATTGTTAAGTAATCGTGACGAAGTATCTAATAGAATCAGGGAGATTGTAGACAAGGCCACAGATCCATGGGGAATTAGTGTTGATTCGGTTGATTTGAAAGACGTGGTGTTGCCTGAAGATATGAAGAGAACTATTGGTAAACAAGCAGAAGCGGAAAGAGAAAAAAGAGCAGTGATTATTAAGGCTGAAGGCGAGGTATTATCTGCAGAGAATATGGCTAAGGCCGCGGATGTATTAGCTGGTTCAAAAGGGGCGCTGCATCTTAGAACATTACAATCAATTAATGATTTGTCATCTGATCAATCAAACACAGTGATTCTTGCTTTACCTTTGGAGGTATTGCGGGCTTTTGAAGGGATGGCAAAGAATAATGATAGCTAAAATTTTTGAAGGTTTATAATATGAAGGGAGTTAAACTAAGCGATTAAGTAAATAAAACCCTCGATTCAGGATTTTGCTAGGGTTTTATGTTGTTCACCTTGGTTTTTTTTGCTACTATATAATAGTGAGCACTTTAAAATTTTAAAAATATGCATTCAACTTCTCATGGTAGCATTGGTAGCGTAGTGGTGTTTATTATATTCAAATTATTTGGCTTGCCATTTACATGGCTGCATTTTGTTGTTGCCTGGATTTTGAGTATTGCGCCAGACTTATCTGGTACTAGCGATTATATCAAGCGACTTTATTATTATTTTATTCTTAAGAAAGATTATAACAGAGATCCTTATGAGCACCGCAGAGACCTTGTACATAAACCACTGCTATGGCTATTTTTAATTTTAGTGTTGTCAGTTGTAAATTATTTTTTTAATTTTTTAGAATGGGGATATTTGCTTTTGGGGGTTATAGCCATAGTACTTCATTTTTTGATGGATGGATTTGGCGAGACAGAGGGAGTGGAATGGTTGTGGCCGTTTGATGATAAAAAGTATCTTTTATTTGTTAAAGCGGATATTGATCCGCGTGAATGGTTTGTATATTATTTTAGTAATTCTTTTTTTATAACCTTTGAGATAGTGGGGTTGATCGCGAGTGCGGCGGTGTTGTATATAAGTTTAGCCTAAGAGGACTTTATGATTGGCGTAGAATAAGGTCTTTTTTTATTTGCTTTAATAAGCAAAATTGGATACAATATATATACAATTGAATTTTAAATTAAAACTATGTTAGATATTAAATTTATCCGTGAAAATGCGGATGTTGTGAAAAAAGGCGCTAAAGATAAGGGGATTGAGGTTAACATTGATCGCTTGCTTGAGGTTGATAAAATGCGTCGGGAGTTTATTGGGGAATTGGAAGGGCTTAAGGCAGCGCAGAATAAGTTATCTAAGAGTAAACCGGACGAGAAAACCATTAAGGAGCTTAAAGAAGCAAAAGTTAAAGTTAAGGGATTGGAAGAGAATTTGAAGGATATTGAGAAGGAATATATGGAATTGATGCTAAGTGTACCGAATATGCCAGCTGACAGGATGCCTAAAGGTAAAGGAGAGGAAGACAATATCGTGTTTAAGGCTTGGCGGCCTGATACAGGATATATAGATGAAAAAAAATTAAAATATCCTAAAGATAGCATCAAATTAATGCCAGACAAGTTGTTGCACGCAGAGGATGATTTTAAACCAAAACATCATGTAGATTTGGGTAAAGAATTAGATATTATAGATAACGAGCAAAGCGCCAAGGTGAGTGGATCTCGTTTTTGCTACTTAAAAAACGAAGCAGTCTTAATGCAATATGGACTACTTGATTTAATGATTAAAAAATTAGTTCGTGAAGGATTTACGCCAATGATTGTACCCTTGCTTGTGAAAGACAAAGCGCTGTATGGCACCAGCCATTTTCCTGGAGATCAAGATCAGGTGTATAAGATAAATAAGGAGAATGTGGAAGAGAATCAAGAATTGTATTTAATTGGATCTTCAGAACCATCTTTATTCGCTTACTATATGGATAAGACCCTAAAAGAAGAAGAGTTGCCTAAGAAAATGTTTGCCTATTCTTCATGCTTCAGGTCAGAAGTTGGATCATGGGGAAGAGATGTGCGAGGTATTAAAAGAGTACATCAATTCGATAAATTAGAGATGGATGTGGTGTGTACTCCTGAGCAGTCAGATCAAATATATGAAGAATTATTGGCTGTTAACGAATGGTTGTTGCAAGAATTAAAATTATCGTATCATCTAGTCAATAAATGTACGGGTGATGCTGGCTATTATGCTACCCATTATCAGTGTGATCCCGAGGTATGGCTAACGGGCCAAAAAGAATTTATGGAAGTAATGACCGATACGAATACTTCGGATTATCAGGCGAGAAGATTAAATTTGAAGTATATAGATAAAGAGGGGAAGAAAGGATACTGCCATACAGTAAATGATACAGGGGTAGCTATGGGTAGGATGCTGATTGCTATTATTGATAACTATCAACAAAAAGATGGAAGTATAAAGGTGCCTGATGTTTTACAGGATTATGTTGGCAAGGAAGTGATTGGAAGAAAAGAAAAGTCTTAATTTTTTTAATTAAGACTTTTATAGGAGGTATCCAATTTCCTTAAGGATTATATTGATTAGCTCGTACTTGCTAATGTTTAATCCCTTAATAATTTTGTTGGTTATATCGGTGGTGCCTGGCACCACAAAGGCAACCAGTCGTTGAATTTTGTTATTTTCTCTAAAGTAGATAACATATTTATCTGGAGCGCCTCCATTTTCACTTTTCCCTATAAATATTGCCATGTTTTTTCCTCTTTTTGAATGAATTTTTAGTTTAAATAAAATTTATCATCAATGGTTTAAAATTACAACTTTATGCCTAAAAAAATAAATATAGCAGTTATATTCGGTGGTCGGTCTGGAGAACATGAGGTTTCTCTTGTTTCGGCTAATTTTATAATAAAAACATTGGATAAGAAGAAATATAATGTGATTCCAGTCGGTATTACAAAGGATGGCCAATGGATTGCTGGCAAGAATTCTTTATCTTTATTAAAATCAGGTGATATACCCAAGGCCTTGAGAGCATGTTTGACGCCAGATAGCTCGACTAAATCATTAATACCCACAGAAAAGAAGAGCCTGCAAACTGCTGCTTATAAATTGCCTGGCAAGATTGATGTAGTATTTCCAATTTTACACGGAACTTATGGTGAAGATGGCACAATTCAAGGATTATTTGAGTTAGCTGATTTGCCTTATGTCGGTTCAGGGGTGTTGGGCTCAGCTACAGCTATGGATAAGATAACACAGAGAAAATTATGCCAATCAGCGAACATGCCAATGGCAGATTGGATTTGGTTATCTAAAAAAGAATGGCAGTGGCTGAAGAAGAATAAGAATGTATTTAAAAAATGGTTGGGTGGTACAGAAAAGAGACTGAAATATCCTATGTTTATTAAGCCTTCAAATTTAGGATCATCAGTGGGTATATCAAAAGTGAAGAATAGACAAGAACTCGTAGATGCTATTAATTTAGCAGTTAAATTTGACAGAAGAGTGGTTGTTGAAAAAGGTATTAAAAATGCAATGGAAATTGAGGTGGCAGTGCTTGGCAATGAGAAGCCAGAGGCTTCAGTGTGTGGACAAATTATTTCTTCAAATGAATTTTATGATTATAAGGCGAAATATGTGGAAGGAAAATCAGAAGAATTAATCCCTGCGCCATTACCTAAGAATGTTAGTCGCAAAATTCAAGATATGGCTTGCGAGGCATTTAAATTACTGGATTGTGCTGGCATGTCCAGAATTGATTTTTTTGTTACGAAAAATCCATGGAGGATATATTTAAGTGAGTTAAATACGATTCCTGGATTTACTTCAATTTCTATGTATCCTAAATTATGGCAAGCGAGCGGAGTATCGCCTAAGAGATTGTTTGATATTTTGATAAGATTAGCCCAGGAGAGATATAGAGAGAAAAGGCAGTTGCAGACTGGGTATAAGACGGTGAGTTGGTATAAATAATATGAGTATTGGTGATATAAAAATAAAGGATAACGGTGAAGAGTTGGTAGATATAAGTAAATATGGGATTTTGTTTGAGCCCGTTTATTTTAAAATGAAATTATCTGGCAGTCAGAAGGGTTTATTACGCAAGGGCGTGATTGATAAAATTCTTTTAGCAAGAGAGGAGTTGCCCAAGGATTATAATTTTAAAGTCTGGGATGGCTATCGTCCACGCACTGTGCAAAAAAAGCTTTGGGATAAATATGAGAAAGATTTTCGGAAGGAAAATCTTGATTGGTCTGATGAAAAAATTTTTAAAATAGTGTCGCAGTTTGTTGCGGATCCAGAGGATATTAAAAGAATACCCAATCACGCTACTGGAGGAGCTGTTGATTTGACGATTATTAATAATTTCGGTAAGGAACTTGATATGGGTACTGGTTTTGATGAACTAATTCCTCGGGCGGCGAGTGATTATTATAAGCAAAAGAAAAAATGCTCTTTACGTGAAAAAAAGATTGCTGAGAATAGAGAACTACTAAAAGTGCTGGCCAATGTTGGATTTGTCCAATATAAGTATGAGTGGTGGCATTTTGATTATGGTAATCAAAGTTGGGCAGATGCTAAGAAAAAAAAGTTTGCTATCTATGGTGAAATATGAGAAGGAAATTTTTAAAAAAGAAGAAATATAATAATCCATTTATGAGAAAACCGCCTAAAGACGGTTTTTTTAAGCGTAATAAAAAGAGATGTTGGTTATTTTTTTTATTTTTAATGTTAATTGGTTTAGTTTACTTTTTTATTTATTCACCTGTATTTAAAATAAAAAAAGTGGTGGTAGGGGGAACTAGTAAAATGGAATTGATTGGTCGATTGCAAATAATTGCCAAAGATGAGCTGAGTGAAAGGAAATGGTTGATATTGCCAAATAATAATTATTTTATTCTAAATGAGAAGAGTTTGTTTTTAGAAATGAATGATAGATTGGTATTGGATGAATTAGCGGTCAACAAGAAATTATTACATACTTTAAAGATTCATGCTAAAGAAAAAATTCCAGTTTTACTTTTAGAAGAAGGTGGGGAAAATTATTATATAGATAAAGAGGGGCTGGTACTGCGAGCTATTAAATTAGAAGAAATTGAATATATTTTACCACGTGCTACATATAGCACGAGTACCCAGGTGATTGTGGGTAGGAACGTGATTTCAGGGGATAATATTGAGTTTATTGATAAGGTATTTGAGAGTTTAGATAGCGAATTTAATAGTTGGAAATTAGATAGAGTAGTTTTTACAGAATTTAAAAACAGCCAACTAGCTTTTTATACTAATGAAGGCTGGTATTTTATATTAAATACAGAGTTGACAGTAGACAGGCAAGTGGATAATTTAGAGGCGTTACTTGATCAAAAAATTGAGGACAGGGGAGAATTGGAGTATATTGATTTACGTATCGAGGATAGAGTGTTTTATAAATAGTTTTTATCTTTTAATTCGTCAGGTAAATATTGTTGGTTTTCTTGGTAATTGTGATCTGGGCTATATTTATAGTTTTTGCCATAGTCTAAATCTTCCATCAACTTGGTAGGGGCGTTTCTCAAATGCAAGGGCACGCCAAGGTTGCCATGTTCCTTGATGTCTTTTTGGACTTTTTGGTAGGCAGTATATAATTCATTGGATTTTTTACATTTAGCCATATAGACTACAGCTTGGGCTAAAATGACATTACATTCTGGCATACCAATAAAATGACAGGCTTGGTAGGCTGCGACTGCTTGGGTTAGCGCTTGAGAATTAGCTAAACCGATATCTTCTGAGGCAAAGCGAACAACACGTCTGGCAATGTATAATGGATCTTCACCAGCTTCAAGCATTCTGGCTAACCAATAGAGAGACGCATTGGCATCTGAGCCTCTCATGGATTTATGCAATGCTGATATTATATTATAATGTTCTTCGCCATCTTTATCATACATAAGATGGCTTTTTTGAAAAGCTTCTTTAACATTTTTTAATGTTATATTTTTACTTAAAGAAGAGGCATATTCTAAGACATTTAAAGCGGTTCTGGCGTCACCATTACTCATGCCAGCCAGGTTTTCAATGCTTTTCTTGTCTATTTTTAAATTTAAATTAGCCAATCCTTTGTTTTTATCTTTTAGGGTAGTTTGGATAATTTTTATTAAATGTTTTTTATCTAATTTATGTAAGACAAAGACGCGACAACGGGATAGTAGGGCGCTTCTGACTTCAAAGCTGGGGTTTTCAGTGGTAGCACCAATTAGAGTAATTGTGCCTTTTTCAACATGAGGCAAGAGGGCATCTTGCTGGGATTTATTCCAACGGTGGATTTCATCTATAAAAAGGATGGTTTTTTGGGCGAGTCGCTTACTTTGTTCGGCGCGTTCTATAATAGCACGAAGATCTTTTATACCGCTTGTTACAGCACTAATTTGAATGAAATCTGCTTTTGTTGTTTTGGCTATAATAAAGGCAAGGGTTGTTTTGCCTGAACCCGGTGGACCCCAAAAGATCATAGAAGGTACTCTATCTTGATTAATAGCCTGATAAAGCAACTTATTTTCACCAACAATTTCTTCTTGGCCTAAAAATTCAGCCAAGGTGCTTGGTCGCATGCGATCGGCTAAAGGGGTTGTGTCGAATGTTTTTGCCATATATTATTAAGTTAGCAGAAAATATTCTTTTTGCCAATTTGATTTTTCCGTATTTTATTATATACTTCAAATATATGAATAATTTAAAAATATCCAAACGCATAGATAGTTTAGACGCTTCACCAATACGGAAGTTTTTACCGTTGGTTATTAAAGCTGAAAAACAAGGCGTGGAAGTATTAAAGATAAATGTTGGAGACCCTGATACGGCTATACCAGCAGAGATGTCAAAAGGCATTTCTCAGTTTAAAGATAAGAATATTCATTATGCCCCGTCACCTGGTATTAAAGAGCATGTGGAGGCCTGGATCCGGTATTACAGAGGTTTTGGCGTAAAGCTCAGGCCAGAAGAGATTATTCCTACAGTCGGAGTATCTGAGGGTATTCTGATGGCTTTTTTGACTGTTTGTAATCCAGGGGATGAGTTGATTGTTTTTGAGCCGTTATATGCAAGTTACAAGGAATACGCAAAGATGTGTGGAGTAAATCTTCGAGCAATAAAATTAAATATTGAGGATGGGTTCGCATTGCCAAGCGCTGGGCAAATACAGACCAAAATTACAAAAAGAACAAAAGCTATCGTTGTAATTAATCCAGATAATCCAACAGGTAAGGTTTGGACAAAAAAAGAGTTTGAGATAGTAAAGAAGGTTGCTTTGAAAAATGGTTTGTATATATTATCAGACGAGACTTATCGCGAAATTGTTTTTAATGGTAAGCCCTCGAGTATGTTTTTTCTAAAAGGAATTGAGAATAATTTGATTGTGATGGACAGTATTTCAAAGCGGTTTTCAGCACCTGGTATAAGACTTGGGGTGATATGTAGTAAAAATAAAGAATTTATGGCAAGCATTTTAAAAATTGCCATGTCTCGATTATCAGCACCAACTGTTGGACAATTGGCAACAATTAAGATTTTGAAAAACTCAAAAAGTTATACTAAGAAATTAGTAGAAGAATTCAAGAAAAGAAGAGATGTTGTAAATAAGGTGCTTGCTACAATGAGTGAGGTAAAAACTCATATACCAAACGGCGCTTTTTATCAGGTGGTAAAATTGCCAGTAAAAAATAGTGAGGATTTTATTCGTTTTATGCTTGAAAAATTTAGGTATAAACAAAAGACAATTTTAATTTCACCAATGGAAGGCTTTTATGTGACCAAGGGAGAGGGGAGAGATGAGATAAGAATTGCCTATGTGTTGAACACAAAAGATTTAAAAATGGCTATGGAAATTTTTAAGATGGGACTAGAGAAATATTTGAAATATGATCAGGAGATATAACAAAAAAATAGTTATTTTTTCTTTTTTGGTTGTTTTACTTGTTTCTTTGATGGTACTTCTTTTTTTTGTAAGCCCTGAAGAGATAGTAGATAAAGTTGGTGTTCACAATGGATATATTTTTGCATTTATAATTTCATTTTTTGGTGGATTTTCTGCTGGAGGATCTGTTACTTTTATTAGTTTTTTGATAGTCCTTGTTCAAGGTGGCCTGAATCCAATTTATTTAGGATTACTTGCTGGAGTGAGTTTGGCAATAGGGGATATGATTATGTTTTATATTGGCTCAAGAGGACGAGAATTGGTTGGTGGCAAGTGGGATGAGAAAATAAACAAAGTGTCAAAGGTACTTAAAAAAAAGAAATGGCTAGAAAAACTTGTTCCCATTGTTTCTTATTTATATATTGGTTTTTTGCCATTACCAAATGATATATTGATCCTTTTTTTAGCTGGAATTGAGTACCCTATTAAAAAAATGAAATGGATTATATTTTTGGGAGATATTACTTTTGCGTTAATAGTAACCATGCTTGTCTCTGTTTCAGGATAATTTTAATAAGTGGTTGACTTTTTTCTAGTATTTGATATGCTTTTAACAATATGAGATATATAATATTAGTAGATAATAATGATAACAATAACCGACTGATGGCCGGGTAGATTTTCGTACTTACTTATTTACTACACCGGCCTAAAAGGGTCGGTTTTTCATTTATATACCTTGTTCTGGGATAGTTCAGTGGTAGAACGCTACGCTGTTAACGTAGATGTCGCAGGTTCGAATCCTGCTCCCAGAGCCAATGAACTTTGTGAAAGCGACCGACACACGTCGGTCGTTTTTGAGTCTTAGATTAGCCGAAAATGACAGAAGAGGAGCAGGAAAATCGTTTCCGTCCCGTTCCCGTCAAAAATGCTATTTTGAGAAATTTTCCTAATCTTACATAAAAACAGTGGTTCGAGTCCCATTGCTATTTTTTGGGCTTTGGAATATATTCCAGCTTTACTTTTTGGCTAAAAAGTGGGAAAATAAAGATAATATGAGCAAAGAAGCAAAAGCACGAATAAAAATAAACAAACTCCTTGAAGAATCGGGGTGGCGTTTTGATGATGATGGAAAAGACAAAGCCAACATTCAACTTGAGGCAGGTGTGACATTTAGCGAATTAGACGAAGATTTAGAAAACGCCGTAACGAGCGATGGTCGCCGTGGTGCAATTGATTTTCTTCTTCTTGATAAAGACGGACGCGCTCTCGTTGTAGTAGAAGCAAAAAAAGAAGCAATTGATCCGCTATCTGCCAAAGAGCAAGCGCGAAACTATGCTCGCAATACCAATGCTCGCTTTGTGATTCTTTCAAACGGCAATATTCATTATTTTTGGGACACTAAACACGGCAATCCGGAAGTGATTTCAAGATTCCCCACTCAAGATTCAATTACTCAATTTGAAAAATGGGTACCAAATTCCAAAGAACTTGCGGAAACAAAAGTAGATGAAAATTATATTATTGAATCGCAAATGCCAGGATTTATCAATGATCCGGCTTTTCAAAATGATGACACTAGAGCAGAGTTTTTAAAAAACAACAACCTAAAACAATTGCGCCCATATCAGGTAAGCGCAATAAAAAATCTTCAAACTTCCGCACAATCAGGACAAAACCGATTTTTGTTTGAAATGGCAACCGGTACAGGTAAAACACTTATTTCCGCTGCGGTTATTAAATTATTCCTCAAATCTGGCAATGCACGCAGGATTTTATTTTTAGTTGACCGCCTTGAGCTTGAAGATCAGGCGTTTAAGGCATTTAGAAATCATCTTAGTAAAGATTATTCAACTGTAATCTATAAAGATGCTCGTGATTCATGGCAAAATGCGCAAATTGTAGTTTCAACAATTCAAACATTTCTTGCCGGAGACAGATATAAAAAAGAATTTTCACCAACAGATTTTGAATTTGTAATTTCTGATGAGGCACATCGCTCTATTGGTGGAAACAGCCGAGCGGTTTTTGAATATTTTGTTGGATACAAACTCGGACTTACTGCAACTCCAAAAGACTATCTTAGAAATTTTGATGGAGAAAACGCCGATACCCAAAGAGAATTTGAAAGACGGCAACTTTTAGACACTTACAAAACATTCGGCTGTGAATCAGGCGAACCGACTTTTCGCTATGACCTTGTCGCTGGTGTCAATGACGGATTTTTAATTAATCCAATTGTCATTGATGCGAGAACAGAGATTACAACCGATTTACTTTCAGATGAAGGATTAGCAGTCCACAAGACTAATGAAGACGGAGAATCTGTAGATGATATTTTCAATGAACGACACTATGAACGCAAATTTTTCAATGAAGAAACAAATATCGCCATGTGCAAGGCATTTATGGATAATGCTTTTTATGATCCAGTCGTAAAAAAGTTAGGAGTAGAGTTATTTGGTAAATCAATCGTTTTTTGTGTTTCGCAAAGACACGCCGCGAAAATTACTAACATTCTCAACAAACTGGCTTTTGAAAAATGGCCAGACCAATATAGTGAATCTGATTTTGCCATACAAGTTACTTCGGTCGTACAAAATGCCCAGCAAATGACCATTAATTTTGCTAATAATATGCTTTCCGGCAAAGTGAAAAAGCCGGAGGGTTACGATTCAAGCAAAACTCGTGTGGCGGTAACTGTCGGAATGATGACCACCGGTTATGATTGCCAAGATATTTTGAACCTTGCTTTAATGCGCCCTGTTTTTTCTCCAGCAGATTTCGTGCAGATCAAAGGACGAGGCACCAGAAAATATTTGTTTGAATATGAAAATTACGAATTAAATGAAATAATTGCCGAACCAAAAAAACATTTTAAATTTTTTGATTTCTTTGCCACCTGCGAATATTTTGAAAATGAATTTGATTATAACGAAACAATTACTCTGCCGACTATCAAGCAGATAAAAACACCAGAAGAAGCAATAGCAAGTCAAGCGGAGCAAGGAGAATTTGTTGACGAAAATGGAAATAAAATTTTTAAAGGCCCAATTGATTTGGCGGAGAGTGACGAAGTAGTGTCAATTATAGAGACACCAGTCGGGTCAGAAGGCATGCGAATAGATAGAGAAGGGTTTAAACAGGCAGTCGAAGAGGACATTCTTGGCAATGGCACTCTTAAAAACCTTTGGGAAAATGGTGATATTGAAGAAGCCGAAAATTTTACCAAAAAACATGTATTGGATAAACCCAAATATTTTCTTAATTTGGATAAAATTCGTAGGATATTCAATGTTGATCGCCGAATCAATGTCAAAGAATTTTTGCAAGTTGCCTTTGGTGACAAAGACGCATTTGAAATGAAAGACGATCTTTTAGAATCAGAATGGGACAAATTTCAAGAAGTGAATTTTGATGATCAAGAAATAGACCCGGAAAAACATCAGGCAATCAAAATGTTTTTCAAAGCCTATATTACAGACGAAGAAGTGCGCGACATTATAAAGCGCAATCAACCGGCAGATTTTTATAATTGCCCTGCGTTTGATTTTTCCGAATATCAACGGCTTAATGGCTACAAAGAAATTGTGCCAAGATACATCAAAGATTATGTATCACTTAATACTTTTATGAATTAAAACTATGCTTACATCAGAAACAAAACGACATATAGATGCGGCTAGGCAAGTCCTTGTGGGCGTAGTGCCGAATCCAAGCTCGCAAATAGACCAAATAACCAACGCGTTGATTTATAAATTTATGGATGATATGGATCAATCGGCTATCAAAGCTGGTGGTTCGCCATCTTTTTTTACTGGTGATCTGGAAAAATACGCATGGACTCGTTTGATGGATAGTCGTCTTGGCAATCAAGAGAGAATGAATCTGTATTCAGAAGCCTTGATCAAATTCTCTGAAGCCAAACAATTGCCGGAACTTTTTAGAAATATTTTTAAATCCGCTTTTTTACCGTATCGTAGCCCTGAAGTTTTAGGATTATTTTTGAAAGAAATTAACTATTTTGATTATTCTCACCCTGAAGATTTGGGAGACGGCTATGAATATCTGCTTTCTATCATGTCATCACAAGGTGATGCCGGACAATTTCGTACTCCTCGCCATATCATTGATTTTATCGTGGATGCGGTGAATCCAAGCAAAGACGACAAAGTCCTTGATCCGGCTTGCGGAACAGGTGGATTTTTAGTCAGCTCTTACAAGCATATTTTACAGCAACACGACGGCAAAGACGAAACAGGCAAAGCAAACAAGGAAAAACCACTCACACCTGACGACAGAAAAAAACTTTTTCAAAATTTTGAGGGTTATGATATCGATCCTGGCATGCAAAGAATCGCACAAGTCAATATGTATTTGCACCAATTTAAAAATCCAAAGATTTTTCAATATGATACTTTGGGAATGGATGAACGCTGGAATGATAAGTTTGATGTAATTCTTGCCAATCCGCCGTTCATGTCGCCAAAAGGTGGAGTGAAACCGCTCACAAAATTTAGTGTCCAATCAACTCGATCAGAAGTTTTGTTTGTGGATTACATTATGAATCATCTGAAACCAAAAGGTAGAGCTGGTGTGATTGTGCCGGAGGGAATTATTTTTCAATCAGGAAGCGCGCACAAGCAACTGCGAAAAAACTTAGTAAATGACGGACTCTATGCGGTTGTCAGCTTGCCAAGCGGAGTGTTTCAGCCATATAGCGGAGTAAAAACAAGTATTCTGCTTTTTGATAATGAGATTGCTAAACGAAGTAAAGAAATACTATTTATAAAAATTGAAGAAGATGGTTTTGAACTAGGTGCGACACGAAGGCTCAGTCAATTTAATGATTTGCCCCACGCGATAGATACTATTACAGAATACAAAAAATATGTGTTAGAGGGAAACCAGAAAGAAATTGAAAGAGTTGTGTTTGAAAACGGCTCTTTGGCAAGTACGGCAGATAAATCAAAAATCGTTGAAAACGGTGATTATAATCTTTCAGGTGACCGCTATCAAATAGCAACAGATTATAGTGGCGCAAAATGGCCAATGATTGAATTAGGCGAGGTTGTAGAAATTCTTGATAATAAAAGAAAGCCAATTACAAAATCAGATAGAATAGAGGGGCAATTTCCATATTATGGGGCTACAGGAATTTTAGATTATGTTCATGATTATATTTTTGATGAGAGATTGGTGTTGATCGGCGAGGATGGTGCTAAATGGGGCATTGGTGATAAAACGGCATTTATTGCAGAGGGTAAATATTGGGTAAATAATCACGCTCATGTTGTTCGTCCTTTTATGGATAAATTGATTGATACTTTTCTGGTTTCTTATTTGAATAGTATTGATTTATCGCCATTTGTAACAGGTGTTACTGTACCAAAGTTGAACCAGGAGAAATTAAGGTCAATCAAAATTCCTCTCCCGCCCTTAAAAGTCCAAGAGCAAATTGTGGTGGAGCTTGACGGCTACGCAGGCGTTATTGCCGGCGCCAAACAAATCGCCCAAAACTGGAAACCCAAAATTGAGATTGATTCAGAGTGGGAGAAGGTTAAGTTGGGGGAGGTATGTGAAACAACGTCAGGCGGAACTCCATTAAAATCAAAACCCGAATATTATGAAGGTGGTACTATTCCATGGTTAAGAAGCGGTGAGGTTGCACAAGGTTTTGTGAGAGAGTCCGAATTATTTATTACAGAAAAAGGATTAAAAAATTCATCAGCAAAGTTATTGCCGATAAATACGGTGCTTGTTGCTATGTATGGAGCAACAGCCGGACAGGTCGGTATTCTAAAATTTGAAAGTACTACAAATCAGGCAGTTTGTGGAATTTTACCAAATGATAAATTTATACCCGAATTTTTATTCCAAGCACTAAAAGATCAGAAAGAAATCATGGTCGGTTTTGCTGGTGGTGGAGCTCAACCTAATATTTCGCAGGGAGTTATTAGAAATCTTCAAATTCCTCTCCCGCTTCTCACCATCCAAAAACAAATCGTGGAAAAAATCGAGGCCGAGCGCACACTGGTGGAATCTTCCAAAAAACTGATTGAAATCTACGAGCAAAAGACCAAAGACGCGATTGCGAAACTTTGGGAAGAATAAAATATGGGACAAATTGAAATTATCGAAAAACTTGATAAGGAATTAAAAAAAGAGGTTCATGGCGAATGTTATGTTGTTTATATTTTGTCGCGTATAAGAAAAATTTTAGAAATAAAAAACCAGAAGGGAAAATATAGATTTTTGAATTTTTATTGCAATTGGGTTTTACACAGCAAATTAGATTATAAAAGTACAACAATATTGCTTGCTGATTTATTTGAGTCGGATGTTAATTGCGGTAAAAGTGGCAAAGATAATGCTAAAAAAATAAAATATAATCATAGCGAATTTTTCAAATTATCCACGCTTAAACAAGAATTGGACATTTTTTTAAAAGATAATAGTTTACCTGTTGATTTGGTAAATAAAAACTGGGCGCCATTTAGAAAATTTCTTTTAGCTATTATTAAAGAGTGCCCAATTATTTTTGATTCAAAAAAATTACGACAAATGGAATTAATCAAGGATGGGGCTGGAAATTATTGTTATAAGTTTGATATTATTGGCAATCGGCAGAAACCAATGATAAAACTAAAATTCAAATAAAAATTTTATGGATGCTTCTTTGATAAATTCACCGCTTTTTTCATATCTTTCACTTCAATATAGGAGTGAAGTTGAAAAAGAGTATATAGCCGGTTTAATTTCCCAGTTTGAAATGGCGAGAGATGTTGGATCATATCATTTAGCACTTTTTGCCTATCATTTATTATTTATCTGTTTTTTCTATCAGACCTTTTATAAACTTAAAATCTGGCTACCAGAAAAATATCATCTTGCTTTAGTGTCATTCAGCGCTGAACGTAGAAAAAAGTTTAGGGAAGCAATGAATCCAACCGACTATACACACAGTGAAAATAAGGAGAGGTCCTTTTTCGAATTTTTGAATGTTTTTTGCGATTGCGAAAATGTTGTCAAAAAATGTAAAGCGTTGGTGGATTATAGAAATCATAGACTTGGACATGTGAATTATTTATTGGTTTCAGAAGAATCTTATGAAGAAAGAGTTGGAGAATATGACAAGGTAGTGGCAGAAATTCAGAGATTAACACATACAGAGCTTGACAGAATATTTAACGAATATATTACAGGCATTGACCCTGCGCTTGAAATAACAAAAGATGAGATTGAGACAAATTTGATCGTCCCAAACGGGTTAAGTGATAAGGACCTTGAATGTTTGGCTACTGAATGCCTTATAAAATCTGGATTAGTTTATGATCAAATAAAGTCAATTTTGGAAGATGATTTTGGTATATATGTTAGACTAGCGAACTAAATGATATCAAATAAAACAGCATTATTTAACGAAATATATGGAATTGAAATCTAAAAATTTATTACTTTTAACTGGCGCTGGATTTACCAAAAATTTTGATGGTTTTCTTGGGAATGAGTTGTGGGCAAAAGTTTTTAATAATCCCTTAATACAAAAAAACGATAAACTTAGAGGTTTATTGCAGGAAGATGCCGACTTTGAGTCAGTTTATGTTACGGTAGATGGAAAAGATTCTGGGTTTAGCGTGGATGAAAAAAGAGACTTTCAAGATGCCATAGAGGACGCTTACAAGTCGTTAGATGACGCGGTTAGATCTTGGACATTTAACAGAGACAACCCTACCGCTTTGGATGTATATAAATTATTTGGTGGTAATGGGTTATTAGGTTTGTTTAATGCTGCTGGGCAAGAGCAAGGATTTATTTTTACTTTAAATCAAGATCTACTGTTAGAGAGAAGATTAAAAATGCATGCGGTTGGAGCGCCATTATTTCCGCAAGAATTCTATCAATTTGATGGGAAGCAGGAGTTTATAAATAGATACTTTGTGGAGTTACCAAAAGAAAATGTGGAAGCTGCCATGGAAAATTCTATTAAAGATCACGCGGGTGTACATTACGTTAAATTACACGGATCATACGGGTGGAAATCATCAGACGGTTCAAGCCAGATGGCTTTAGGAAAAAATAAATGGGAAATTTTAAAGAACGAACCTTTGCTATTTGCTTGTTTTAATTTATTTACTAAAATTATTAAAGATGGTAACAAAAAGTTATTAATAATTGGATATGGGTTTAAGGACAGTCATATAAATGATATTTTGCTTGATGGGGTTTTAAACCACGGTTTGAAAATTTATGTGATCACAACAATGTCTATTGAAGAATTTGACGAGAGTTTAAAAAATTCCGATGGGATGGTGACAAGAATAAAGGATGGGCTGAGTGGTTATTTCCCCCATCGTTTAAATGAAATATTTCCACCAAATCAAAATGGCTCTGTCCATTTAAATGAGATAAAAAGGGCACTTAAGTCTTAGTAGATTAATATCGTTTATTCACCTTTAATAAAGTTAGATAAAATATTAATTGATTAGCTTTATTGTTTTTTATCCAGAGATACCAACTTACTTTGTAAATATTCAAACAATTGACTAATAATAATTTATGGAAAATATCGAAAAATCAATTTTCAACAAACGTCTGATTGTAAAACTAATTTGCAGCCTAGGCATGGCTATTTTTTGGGTGATTTTTATCTGGAATTTTTGGCAAAAAGGAATTTACGCTTTGGGGATCAATGCGACAGTCTTTTTATTGCTTTTGTTGGGATTATTTATTTGGACATTATACAAAAAAGGTCACTACACTACCCATGATCTATTTTGGATTATCCCGATAATCCTAATTTCACTTAGTTACTCCATTTATGATAACCCATTTCTAAAAGTAACCAGTTTGTTGGTTTTACCAGTAATGTTTACGATTTTTTATAATCAAGCATTTTTACCAGATAAGAAAAATAAATTTTGGAATATTGAATTTATTTTAAAAATAATCAACAGGTTTTTTTCTTTTTTAACTCAAATTATTCCAACTACAAAACTTTACCTAAACTTTGCCATACCAGCAGGAAAAACAAAAAAGCGTGTTGTGGTAAGAATAATTGCCGGTGTGATTCTGTTTCTGGTAATCGCCTTGGTTGTCTTTATTCCGCTTTTATCATCAGCTGATGCGGTATTTTCTGATAAGGTACAATATATCTATGATTGGTTCCTCAATGTCCTTTCACTGCCTTTTATCTATAAATTATTGTTTACCATAGCTTTAACAATTTTATGCTTCTCAATTCTCGCATCCTGGAGCAAAAGATTTGATTATCAAGAAAAAGGGGAATCTGATAAAAAGATTGATCCGATTATTTCTGGCATTGTGCTGGGAGGTATTTTGTGTTTGTATCTACTGTTTTTATGGGTGCAGTTAAATCATCTCTGGGTTGGCAAGTTGCCCTTTGATTTCAAGGCAACGGAGAATTTGGTCAAGAGCGGTTTTTGGCAGTTGTTGTTTTTATCAATCATTAATATTCTGATCTATTTTTCTACTTATAGAAAAACTGCTCTATTTGTCCAACGCATATTATCTGTATTTACTATTGCGTCATTGTTATTGCTCATCTCAGCCGGCTATCGTATGGGACTTTATGTTACTTACTATGGGTTGAGCTATGAAAAGTTTTTCGCTTCCTATACTGTTATTTATTGTGCTATTTTATTTGTTTGGTTGATTTCCAGATTATTTATCAAACAACGGGCTAATATATTAAAATTCCTCATCTTTTTATTTTTATGGATGTACGCGGTGGTTACAATTTTGCCGGTTGAACAATTTATTTTACGCACCAATATGGCACTATCTAATCTTAAAGAATCTCAGATCAGGTTATTTGAACTAACTATGTTGTCACCGGATGTATTACCATTAATTAAAAAATATCAACAACAAGGTTTACTTGAAGAAAATAATAACTATTTAGTTCGTGAGGATTCACCTAAGTCAGAAGAACAATTTGATTGGACCCCATGGATTAATCGTCAGGAAAAAAAGATATCCGACAAAATGTGGTATGAAAGAAATTTGATGAATACTCTATATTTAAATAGTTCTAAATAATTACTTCATATATGAAAATTGAATCATGAAAAATTTTAAACTAATCATTTTAGTATCAATTATTTTAGCGATTATTATTTCAATAGTCAGTTTTTGGGTGGATGAATTTGAGTGGGCATTTATCAGTTATTTAGCTTTGGCGGGCTGTTTTTTGGTTTGGGTGCAAAAGGAAAATCAGGCTCATAAATTTTTGAGTAAATTAATTGCTGGCTCGGCTATTTTTGGTTCATTGTTAATGATCCTAAATTTTTTGCGCATGTATGCACTTACGCATTTAATTTATGATTCACCAATCCCTTTTTCTGAACTGTGGGACAAAGACAGACTGATGATTGGACTTGTGTTTATTTTCGTTACTTTTTTGGGTGGACTTTTGGGCATTGTCTTAAAGGGCTTTTACACTTTATATAAAAATAAATTAAACAAAGCAATTATTTTTATTGGTCCACTACTAGTTTTATTTTCTTCATTATCGATTTATAAAATAAAAATTGGTGGAACGATTATGAGCAGTTTGCATGGCTGGCCTTATCCATTTTTAATTCATCAAATTAAAGATGTGCTGGATGGTTTTATAATTGATAAATGGATTTTTAACCCGGGTAGTTTATGGCACTACATTATTTGTGATTATCTATTGTACTTGTTAATATTTGCCTTGGCTTATTTGGCTATCAATTTTATCAATCAAAAACTAAAGGCTAAAAAAATAAATACCACTTTGTTCTTGTTCGGATTACTAATTTTGTTAATATTGATTTTTACTTCTTTCCTGCCAGCCAAAAAATCACATATCTCATATCAGATTAGTCGGGCAGGGGAATGTAATCAGGATCTTGATTGTGAGATTATCGCCAACCGCGCGCCATTCGGCTGTGCGATCGTGGTGAATAAAGAAAATACAAACAGAATTATGAGTTTGATAAATTCATTTCCTTCGACTGGAAAATTGAGCGATTCTTGCGGTAACACCAAGGAGGCCTGTCTGGATCATAAATGTTGGGTTACTTTTACACAAACAACTAGTCCGGATTCGTTGAGCGACGTCAAAAAGCAATTGATGGATTGTTTACCTAAAAGTGATACTGCCAGTTGGGACATTTGCCAACAATTATTAAAAAGAATTCAAAGTTTTGATGATTGCGTAGAGGCTGGTCTTTTTATTATGAAATCAAACCCACCGCAATGCGCATTGCCTGACGGACGCACATTTGCCGAAGTAGTAAATAACGACTGGAATATGATAGTAGAGGCAATTGAAAATTGTCAGGTTACTTCAGTTATGCAGACGCATAATTTGGAAGTAACGGCAGTATTAAAGACTGGAGAAATCATCAAGACTATCGAGCCAAAGATTGATGATGTTTTTGAAACTGTCGGACAGTTTAAAGAAAAATGTGGTGAGATTAGAATGGCGACTGAATAGTTGTTAACCTACTAATTTCACCGTTTTATCCACCAGCGTCAGTTTACTTTTCAAACATTCCAGCAAATCCCTTTTCTCCTGCTTAGTTCCTTCAAGTAAAATATATTTAGTATAATTTTTAATATTCACATCAGATAATTTTTTAGGCATTTCATTACCGTCATTGCCCAACATAATATAGTTAAATTTTTGAAATCTTTGGATTTCTTTTTTTATTTTCTCAACAGTTTTTAGCTTATCAATATCAATTTCATCCATTAGTACCACCATCTGTTTAATTAGCTCCTCCTCACGAATGGCTGGCTGTTTGCAATCTCGGTCTTTACCGCAGGTGCAGTGATAATATACATATCGGTGAATATTTCCGTTAAGTTGGTGTTTGAACTTTTCCTCTGCTGTAATCCCTGAACCACAGACTCCACAGTATAATAATTTGGTAAAAGCAAAGTCAACAGTGCCCGGGTGTCTTTTAGGAGCTACTGTTAGTTTATCTCTGACTTTTAAGAAAAGTTCTCGGGTAATAATCGGATCATGCTTGCCTTTGTAAAATTTACCTGAACCAATCGGATATTCAAACTCGCCATAATAAAATGATTCAGCTAGTATTTGATAAATTGTACTTAAATAAACATTTTTATTATTCCTCGTCTTAAAATCAGTTTCATTTCGAATCCAGCGTAATAGGTCGCGCCCACTTAGTCGCTCATGAGCGACTTGTTCAAACATCTTTTTGATATAAGGAGCTCTTTTCGGATCAACAAAGACTTTTTTATCACCCTTGTCGGCATATTTGTCGTGAATGTAGCCAAGCGGTGGTCGGCCAGGCCGCCATCCTTGTTCACATTTTGCCCTTAAACCTCTTTTGACATTTTCACCTTTGTGGTCATTTTCCAATTTGGCCTGTGATCCTAAGATCATCAACAAGAACTTCTCGTTGGGGTTGTTAGTAAAGCGTTGCCCATGGGTTCGAATTTCGGTTAGCTTACCTTGATCCATGAGATCAACAACAGATCCCAAATCGCCCGCATTACGGCTCAATCTATCAGGTGCCCAGCAAAGTATCCCGTTGAACATTCCTGTTCGTATATCAGCTAGTAATTGATTGTATACAGGTCTTTGTCCCGAATCCTTAGCCGAGTGAGATTCTTTCCGAATCTCTCTAATCTCCATGTTTTCCGCCTTGGCCATCTCAAGCATCTCTTTTATCTGTGAATCTATTGAAAGGGCTTGTAGCTCGTCAGATTCGGTTGATTTTCGTGCATAAAGACAATATTGAATAGGTGTTGTTGGTGTTGATTGGTTTTCCATACAACTACATTAATGACACGACCCATTCAGGTAGTCCAGTAGGTAAACTGTAGGTAACTTTTTCTTTACTTTTGGGTGTTTTTGAGTTAATATTAAAATAACAATTGAATTGACCTAACCCCCGATTTTCGGGATATGGTCTAAAAACTCATCCTACATAGAGACGGTTTTCCGACCAGTACTTGTAGGATGAGTCTACTCTCGAAAGGGGGTAGTGATATCTCCGAAAGGATTTATCAGCTGGTTCGGGGGACCTTTTGTGTTTTCTATACTAGTCTTATTGTTAATTAAATCTCATCCTACAATCATATGCCTACTTTTTTTTCATTGTTATTCCTATTATCTCTAATCTGTTTAATTATTGGATTAATTAAACCTAACTCCTTTAACAAAATTTTTAAAAGAACACTTGGTAGAAAAAATATTTTAAAAATATTTGGTAGTGCCACTGTCGTCTTTTTTATCATATTTGTAATAGTAGTTCCTCCCACCGAGTACGAATCAGTTTCAAGTAATAATGAAAATCAGAATCAAGTTGTTAATAGCGATGCCCAACAAAAATCAGAAGAATTTGCTATTGCAGATGAAAATGGAAATGTTGAAGGTGATATTAATGTCATTGAAGAAGAATTAAATCAGGATCAACAGGCTAACATAGAAGATAAACAGGATGTTAATAATAATCCTCAAACGACAGATCAACCCCAAGAGCAAGAAAGTAACAACTATGTTTTTTATGCAGTTACAAAAGTAACAGATGGTGACACCTTTAAAGTAAATATGAATGGGACAATAGAAACTATCCGCTTAGTTGGGATTGATACCCCAGAATCAGTCGATCCAAGAAAGCCGGTTGAATGTTTTGGAATTGAAGCATCAAATAGAGCTAAAGAACTATTAGTCGGGAAGAAAGTTAGACTTGAATCTGACTCAGCGTCGGGCGATAGAGGAATATATGGCAGATTGCTCAGATATGTTTGGTTAGAAGATGGAACCTTTTTTAATAAGAAAATGATCAGTGATGGTTATGCTTCGGAGTATACATATAAAGTGCCATATAAATATCAAGTTGAATTTAAACAAGCCCAAACCGAAGCTCGCAATGCTAAGCGTGGTTTGTGGGCGGACGATGCTTGTGCAAATTCCAATGAAACTGTTTCAGAAGAAACTCCAGCTCAAATCCCATCCATAAATCAATCAAGTGGCAAATATTATACTTCGTCATATTATTCAGCTAAGTATTATTATCCGGAGCCGTGTGATGGCTGGCAGGGTTTAAGTGAGAAGTATCTTGAGTCTTATGATTCTCTGGAGGCATTACTTCAGGTTTATCCAACAAAGACTTTGAGTCCGCAGTGTCAGTAGAAATTTTTGTTTTAATTTGTTCTTTTTTCTTATACCATTCCTCTATATACTTTTCGTAAAGTCCTAATTCTTCAAGTTCAATTTGAGAGCCGTCAGTTTTTGCCGGTATTCCTCCCATTTTCTCAAATTTTTCTTTTATTTTATTTAGTTCTATGTATGTTTGTTCCTCATCATCGATTATAAGATCCTCTAATGTTTTTTGTGGTTCAGGAATAGGGAAGTCTTTTTTATGAAAGATAACAACATTGCTTTTTTTCTCGTCTTTGTATCTCTTGGAATTATGTGCGAGCGCGTATTTAATAGCTTCCATCTTTTTTTCTTTTAAATTTTGCAAAAGTGCATGTTCGGCCACATCACATATATTTTCTCGTCCTTCTTTAATAGCTTCTTTTGCTAATTTATTAAATTTTCTATCCTTTTTTATCCAACGATAAAAAGTTGATTTATCAATGCCGACCTTTAAACAAGACAAATAGACATTACCAAATTTTCGTAATTCTTTTAGTAGTTTTTCTTTTGTCTTGTCATCATGCATATTATTTTATTTTAACTGGCTTTTGTCCGGTTTCTTTTTCCCAGCGTTTTAATATTACTTCGACATAAACCGGACTTTTTTCCATCAAGTAACAACGGCGGTTCATTCTGGTAGCCGCTATTAATGTTGATCCACTTCCACCAAATGGCTCGACAATTAAATTACCTCGTTTGGTTAAGACTTTTATATATGGAATTAAAATTTCAATCGGTTTGGTGCCAAAAATAATCCCTTGTCCAGATGATTTTTCATCCGCCGCTTTAAACTCAATAAAATCAGTCGGGCAAATTTTTTTGCCTTTCTTGTATGATTCCCAATGTGGTTTATTAGAGATTGCATAGAGAGCTGTTTCATATTCGTTTTCAAGTAAATCATCCTCATCAATATTAATGAGTTTTTTGTTTTCACTTGAACCAACCATGGCAATATCATGTTTGTTAAAAAATTTGTGCTTGGCTGAAAAGCCTTGAACTCTATTAGGCAAATGCCAAACAATCATATTTTTAACTTTCCAATATTTTTCCATCTCCCCCCAAATAATTCTTAGGTTCTTCCAATTCTCATAGACAATAATGGCAAAGTTTTCTTTGGCAATTTTACTAATATTGCCCATCCATAATTCTGTAAAGTTATCTGGTAAAATATCAGTTTCCAGATAACGTCTATTTTTCTTTGCACCAAAGCCAGTAGTCACCCCGTCTTTTTGTTTGGTTTTGCCTTTTAAATAATCAAGAATGTATGGAGGATCAGTAAAACACATGTCAGCTTTTTGCTCATTCATTAGTTTTAGCATTTCAACTTCGACAGTAGAATCACCACACATTAAGCGCGAACCATTTAATTTATAGATATCTCCTTTTTGCACGGTGATTTTTTTGATATCTAATTTTTTTAATTCTGTTTCTAAATCAAATTGTTCCGGGTTGTCTTCAGTAGGGAAGATGTCATCTAAATCTTCACTGTCAAATCCAATATCGGCTAAAAATGATTCATCAAGCTCAGCGAGTAGGTCTAGGTCAAATTCACCCGTATTTTTATTGAGACGAAGATTTAACTCTTTTTCTTTTTCTAGATCAGGTATATTTACATACACCACCGGAACAGTTGTCATGCCCAGCTCTTTGGCGACTTTGGATCTAAAGTGGCCGCCGATAATTACTTTTTTTCTATCAGGAGCGATGTTGCAAATAACTGGATCTACCATGCCGAACTTTTTAATAGATTTTTTGAGCTGTTCGGTTTGCTCTTTAGAATGTTTGCGTGGATTATACTCCGAGGCACGAAGCTCTTTGATCGGAACTTCAACGATTTGTATTTTTTCTTTTTGCATATTTTTTAAATTAATTATTAATTGATGCTTGCCACAATTATTTTTAAGACAGAACTCGACTTTTAAAATAAAAAACACCTATTTCGCATTCCAACACAAAAAAACGAGTGTGTTGTTTTGCGAAATAGGCGCTCTGTATTAGAGGAGTGACCTCATAATATATTTTGCTCTATTTCTATTAAATTGTAGCAAGGTACTTATCTGGATTATTCCAGTATGCTTTAATTATACTGCTGTGGAAAAGATGTGTCAAGAGTGTCAACAAAAATCTATTGACATTATAAATGACTTATAATATAATGAAAATAGAATTAAAAAATTATAAATAAAATTAACTTTAATTTTATGAAAGATTTTCGTCAAGAAATACTTAAATTAGCCAAGAAAAGGGATATTTCTAAGATGAGTTTTAGGGAAATAATGAGAGAAATAGGTGCTAAAAATCCTCAAACCGTTATATACCATTTAGAAAAGCTGAAAGACAAGGGGTTGTTACATGTGGATACAAAAGGGCGACAAAGAGTATCAAAACCAAAAGCTTTTGCTGTGGATAACTTTTTTAATATTCCTGTAGTTGGTGCTGCAAATTGTGGCCCGGCATTAGAATTAGCACATGAGGAGATTCAGAGTTACTTAAAAATATCGCATAAGTTACTCAAAAGACCTAAACCAGATGGATTGATCGCTGTTAAGGCTGTTGGTGATTCACTTAATAGAGCAGAAATAGGTGAAAATAAAACTAACATTGAAGATGGTGATTATGTGATTGTAGATTGTAGAGAACAACCGGAGAATGGAAGCTATGTTTTGTCCGTCATTAATGACGCGGCTAATTTCAAGAGATTTTATAAAAATGATGAAGAAATTAAATTAGTTTCTGAATCAACTTTAGATATACCACCAATTATTTTACATAAGGATGATGTAAACACCTCAGGTTATATGGTTAATGGTGTTGTTGTTAGAGTTATTAAAAATTAAATCAAAAACATATGTCAAATTATCATGTAACAAAAGATAAGGATACGGGTGATTGGAAGGCAAAACGTGAGAGATCAAATCGTGTAGCTGGATATTATGATACACAAGCTGAGGCAGAAAAAGCGGCTAAAGAATTTTCTGCAAAGTCAGGTGGCGGAGAAGTAAGGATTCATAGCCCTAAAGGTCCAATCAGGGACAGTGATACAGTTGCTCCCGGCAAAGATCCATGTCCACCTAAGGATAAAAAACATTAATATGATTGAGGAAGTGAAATGGAATAATTTTAAAGCAAAATTCAACGGCCGTGAGCAGGCCGCTTTTGAGCGACTTTGCTATCTTTTGTTCTGCAAAGAGTATAACAAGGATTTGGGAATATTCCGTTTTAAAAATCATGCAGGAATCGAGACGAATCCAGTAGAGAAGGACGGGAAGGTTGTAGGATGGCAAGCAAAATTTTACGATACCCGTCTTTCAGAACATAAGGACGATTTCATCCAATCAATTGATACGACTAACACCAGACATCCGGAGGCGAACAAGATCATTTTTTATACTAACCAAGACTTCGGACAAGATAAGAAAAAAACTGATCCTCAATACAAAACTAAAATAGAAGATCATGCGAAAGGAAAAGGAATAGAAATCGAATGGAGAACAGGGAGCTACTTTGAGTCGTCCTTTGTTCGCGAGCAGAATTTCAGCATAGCCCAGCATTTTTTCAGTCTAAAGAAAGGCATCCTCGATTCGATCACCGAATTGGCTCTTTATACAGAGTCTATTTTGAAGGCCATTCGAACGGCAATTGCATATGATGGTAAGACGATAAAGTTAGATAGATCTCAAATAACAAAAGACATATCCGATGTGGCTGATGGTGGCTTGCCGGTGATTTTGAGCGGAGGTGTCGGGGTTGGCAAGACGGCGATAATTAAGGATTTTTACGAAGCCATAAAAGACCGTTCGCCACTATTCGTATTCAAGGCAACGCAGTTCAGGAATATCACTCATATCAATCAGTTGTTCAAAGATTATGGCGAGATTACCGCGACGGATTTCATCAATGAGCACAAAGACATCAAGACCAAATTCATAGTAATTGATTCGGCCGAGCGTCTTGCTGAAATCGAAGACCAAGATGTTTTTAGGATGTTCCTTTCCTCTTTGGTTGAAAACGGGTGGGCCGTTATTTTTACAGTGCGTTACAGCTATCTTGATGATCTTCGCTTTCAGTTGAAAGAGGTATATGGAATCGGTTTTACCTCTCTTAACATACCAGATCTGACCCGAGAAGAAGTTGAAAAGATTGCTACCAATAACGGTTTCAAGTTGCCTAAAAATGAAAGATTAGTCGCGTTGCTAGGAACCCCTCTCTATCTCAATGAATATTTGCAAAATTACGCTAGTGTCGGGGAAAACGCGAGCTATGGCGATTTTCGCGAAATAATATGGAAAAAGCAAATTCAAGATTCCACAAAGCAATCAGGAAATATACATAGGTGCAGAGAAGATTGCTTCCTGAAAATCGCCCGCAAGAGGGCGGATGATGGCGGTTTTTTCGTGAAGACCGAAGATTGCGATCAAGAAGCCCTGCAGAAACTGGAGGCAGATGAGATTATCAAATTCGATTCGAATGCCGGAGGTTACTTCATAACTCATGATGTTTACGAGGAGTGGGCATTGGATAAGATCATTGAACAGGCTTTCGTTGGCGCAAAGGATTACGGAAGTTTTTATGCACAGATAGGAAGCTCCCTTCCTATTCGAAGAGCGTTTAGGAGCTGGTTGTCGGATAAGCTTTTCGCGAATGACAAGAATGCAAAGCAACTGATTGATTTTACTATCAAGGATGGCGCAATAGATAGCCATTGGAAAGACGAAGTTTTGGTTTCGGTGCTTTTATCTGATTATTCAGCTGTGTTCTTTGAGCGATTCGAGACTGAATTACTTGAAGAACCGGAAAGAGTTGTTACAGAGGGAGCCTCCTCAAAAGTCGTAAGAAGTGTTACGGTAAGTTTTAAGTACGAAGACAAGTTGCTTCACAAGATACTTTTTCTTTTGAGAATCGCCTGTAAGACGATAGACGAAGATTTTTTAAGTTTGCTTGGAGTAACGAAAGCAGGCGCGATTTCTCTGAAAACGGTTTTCACAAAGCCGAAGGGAAGCGGATGGGACTCCGTCATCGTCTTTATAAACAAGCATAAAGAGAAACTCCAGTTCAGGTATATGAATGCTGTACTTCATGTGCTTGATGATTGGAATCGGAGCCGCAAGAGCGGAGAAACGACCAAACATGCGAGCCAAATAGCCTTGTATTATTATCAGAAATTGACAGAGCAGGAAGGTTTTTATTTCAGTTCTCGCGATGACACCAAAGACAAGCTCATAAGGACAATTTTGAATGGATCGGGTGAAATCAAAGCTGAATTGACCGAGATAGTGAACGAAATCATTGCGACTGATGACACTTCCCACAGAGGAAGGTATTACGAGATAGCGAAAGCAATACTCTCGTCGGTCAGTGATAGTTCCGAGATTGCGAAACAAATTCCGAAACAAGTGATAAAGTTGGCAAACCTTTTCTGGTTTTATAAGCCAAAGGAGAGAAATGGCTATCCCTTTTCAGATTACAGGAACGATATTGAACAATACTTTGATTTGACCGAAGGTCATCTGGAATATTACCCGGCAAGCGCGTTTCAAACGCCTATTTTTCCGCTATTGCAGACTGATCCTCAAAAGACAGTCGATTTTATCCTTGCGTTTACTAATAAGTCGATTGAATATTTCGCGAAGTCGGAATTCGCCCAATGTGAGGCAGAAGAGACAGATGTTGTTATAGACGATTCAGGACAGACGGTGAATCAATACGTCTGTCACAGGATTTGGAATTTATACCGCGGTACTCAGGTGGCACCGCCATTGCTCGAATCGATCCATATGGCTTTGGAGCGATGGTTGCTTTGGTTTGTTAAATCTGGAAGCAAAGAGGTCGCGGAAAGCTGGTGCTTGTATTTACTCAAGAATTCTCGGTCAACATCAATTACGGCTATTATTGTGAGTGCTGTTTTGGCTGAACCCTCGAAGTTATTCAATATTACCCAAGTATTGTTCCGGACTAAAGATTTATTCCTTTTTGACACGGCGCGGATGCAACTGGATATGACGGCAAAAAGCACCTATGCTATAAGCCATGATCCAACAGGGCTTTTTAGGAACGAGCGCATTGCCACTTGCGATGACAAGCATCGTTCGGGATCGCTTGAGCATTTGGCTTTTCACTATCAAATGTTTGCTAGCGAAGAGGAAGGAGAAGAAATTGCCAAACAACGACAAGAAATAATTTGGAAGATTTTTGACGATTATTACAAAAAGTTGCCGGATAAATCGAAAGAGACGGAGGGCGACAAGACATGGAGATTGTACCTTGCTCGAATGGACAGGAGAAAGATGAAAATAACCACAGAAAAGAAAGATAACCAGGTTCTTATAAGCTTCAATCCGGAAATAGACCTGGAATTGAAAAAATATAGCGAAGATGCACTGGCAAGGAATTCGGAATCCATGAAATATTTGCCACTGCAGCTCTGGGTCAGGAATAGGCTCGAGAAAAACGAGGACTACAAGAAATATCCAAAATACGAGGATAATTACAAGCTTGTTATATGCGAAACGAAGAATGTCATTAAGGGGTTAGAGATCGACGAAAGCGACGAGAAGAGCTTCACTTTGTTCTATCGCTCTGTTCCTGCATATGTGGGGGCGGTATTGATCAGAGATTTTGCTGACAAGCTTGATTCGGAAGAAAAGAAATTCTGCAAAGAAATAATTATCAAAAGCGCTTCTACTCCAATTGGGGATGCTTATCATTATCAAATCGGCGATGGCGTAGGTGTCGCTATTGGCGCATTGCCACGTCTGCTCAAAGATTTCCCTGAAGATTCTCATGAAGTAAAGAGGATTCTTCTTTTCACGCTGTTTGATTCGTATCCTATTGGCATGAGCCAAAAACTTTCCGATTACTCGTCAGGGGCTATTCTGAATACTCTATGGAAAGAAAGTCCTGCGGATGCAGAAGCGCTCCTTTTCGGGTATTTGCAAATAAAACCGCTGTACGACGAGATGTGGGAGTCTTTTCGCAAGGAGAGTCACGAGAAAGGAACTTACAATTTTTCTAAAAAAGAATTACTGGACCAGTTTTCCAAAAGATACAAAACCGAAATCACCAAAATTCTCGAAAATAGAAACAAATATGGCGATATAAAAAGTATTGATCAAATTGATACCGATACGCTTGTCATCGCCTTCGAGCTTTTGCCTGCTGAAATTCCGGAGAAAAGTCACAAGACCTTCGTTAAGCAGATTCTTCCAGTACTTTCGAAAAAGTTATTCAGAGATCGATATGGAAGAGACGAAGATGAGCGTTTTGATTCCGGTGGGAAGCATAGGTTTCTCGATAAGCTTGCTTGCATAATCTTGTATTTGAAAGTCGAAGAAATCGAATTTTATCTCAAACCTATTCTTGATGACTTCAAAGATTCTAAAGATGCGGCAGAATTTTTCGAGTCTTTTATTAGTGTGGAAGACCGCTTGGCTCAATACGAACAATTCTGGACTGTCTGGAAACTTTTCTACCCGAAGGTTGTTGCTCTTGCCCAAGGCAAAGGATCCAAATTTTATTCGAAAGAAGTAATTCGTACCTACCTCCTTGCTTGGAACTTTTGGAGAGAAGGTGTCACGGAATGGCATACTCTGAAGGACCGAGAAAAATCTTTCTTCAAGAAGGCATCTGAAGATATGGGTGCCAATCCATCTACACTATATTCTCTTGCAAAGTTCCTAACTGATATAGGAAGTAGCTTTAAGGATGAAGGAATATTTTGGATTAGTGATATGCTGAAAAATAATCATGATTTATTCGACCAAGAGCTAGAAGTGAACACCGTTTATTATCTGGAAAATCTCGTTAGAGGATATGTCCTAAAAAATAGGCATAAAATTAAAACGACCCTTAACATTAAAACTAAGGTTTTGGTCATTTTGGACTTCCTGCTTTCCAAAGGATCTGTAACAGCGTATATGTTGCGTGAGGATATACTATAAATTTAATTTTGAGAATGTTTAAGTACTGTCGCATTTGTCGCATTTTACCCCGACCCGTTCCCGTTATTTAGCTAAACGCAAGTCGCCCAAAGAAGCCCCAAAGGACCCCAATTTGATGGTACTAGACCGTAGTGGGGAGCCCTAGTGAACATAAAAAAATTACCTAATTTTAGGTAATTTTTTTTGTGTTTTTAAACGGAGGTGGTTCGGTTACGAACTTTTTGATTTTTCTTTTGATATTAATTGATTATAATGGTAATATAAAATACAAAATTGGTAATCCAAAATAAACATGAAATCAACTAGTATTAAAGAAAAAATAGAACAATATATCAAGAGCAGTTCTGAATTTTCTCCCGAAGGTTTAAGTGCGTTATTGCTAATTGACAGTCTTTACGAGCAGGTTCCTGAAGATATCGAGAAATTTAGAAGTTTATACTCTCATTTAGACCCAGGCATAATTGATAATTATGCGGAAGGGATTACGTTTTTAAAAATTGTGCAAAGTAATGAACCTGCTTCGATAATAAGAGAAAGATTAAATAATTACATTAACATAAAATTTAATTATCTTGGAAATCATAAATCATATGAGGAGAATATGATAAAATTTGAGTCATACTCAAAAATAATATCCAAGGTTTTAAAGGATGTGTTGGAGATTGCAAAATTACCTCAAGAAATCATAGATGTTTTAAGAGAGGATGTTAAGGTGGAAAATTGCCATGATTTTTATGAAATTTTAAATTTATATAAAGATAGTAATGATAAAAGAACTAAGTTTGAGATTTTAAGAAAGATTGGCTTGATAGTAATTCTAGCAAGAATAAAAAGAAGCCTTATTGTTGATGAACTAACTTCTGCCTTACAAGAAGTAAAGAGGGTTTTTTCTTCTGGTTTAGAATTAAAGAAAAAACATGAAGATAATTATTATCTTTGGATTGATGAAAATGATAGTCTAAAATTATCAAGCAACAAAAACAAAGTAAGGGATTTATACTTTGATGACATGAAGAAGAGAAGTAAGAAGGGGTTAGCAATTATTGAAATACAAAAATTTGTATTTAACCCTTTTGAAACAAAATTTGGGCTAGACATTCTGCATGTTGAGGCTAGGAATAAATTTAAAAATAATCATGAATTGTCATACACCTCTTTTATAGAAAAGATTGTAAGAAAAAATTTGGAGTACCCTAATCAAGTTCATGATGTTTTAGGAATAAAACTAATTGTTGATAACGAAAGCCAAATTCCTGTATTAGTATCCTGCCTGGAAACATTTATAGGCGGGACTTCGACGAGGAAGCAGGAAAAAAATATGTTGGATAAATTTGGAAAAAGAAAATTGAGTGAATATTCATCAGGAGACTATTACGTGTGGAAGGCGATATACGACATAGCATTGCCTCATCCATCGGTGAAGCAGGTGAATCGCATGATTGAGTTAACTAAAAGCAATAGATTATCGCAAGAAGAGCTTGGTAGTCGATTGAAATATTTTATGTCAATACCAAGAGATTATGTTGTAGAAGTTCAATTACAGGATATTAATACATACTTACTAAGTATAATAAAAGGCAGTCAAACTGATCATGAATTGTTAAAAATGAATCAAATAAGGGCGAATTCGTTTTATAAATTTTTCCCGAAAGAAATATATCAAAAGGAATTAATAAAGTTAAAGCTAAAAATATTAAAGCTTTAGTTTTTTGAAACGATAAAAATTTGTTATAATTAATAATGAATTTTTGTTGGCCAAGATAGAGGGATAGTGAGCTTGGAGGCTTATTTTTTAATAAAACTACTTTTTAATAAAACTATTTTATAATTAAACAAATATGGATAAAAAAAATTATCATCATTTAATGATTGAGGATGTGTTAAAGCTATTCGAAACTCAAGCCTCAGGACTCTCAATAAAAGAAGCAGGTTCACGTTTTGAGAAAAACGGCCCCAATGCTTTACCAGAAGAAAAAAAGCTTTCAGTAGCAATACTTTTTTTGCACCAGTTTAAAAATCCGTTAATCTATATTCTTTTTGTTGCTTTAATTATTAGTTTTGCTACCAAGCATTTTGTCGATGGCTGGATTATCTTGGCAGTAGTTTTAATAAGTAGTGTAGTTGGTTTTTTACAAGAATACAAGGCTAATCAAGCTCTTTCGAAACTTAAGCAAATGGTGCAGCACAAAGCTAAAGTATTAAGAAATGGAAAAGAGGTCGTAGTCGCACAGGAAAAACTTGTTATAGGAGATATTGTCTTTTTATCGCCTGGAGATGCAGTCCCGGCAGACGCTAGGTTAATAGAATCTCAAAATTTTGAAGTAATTGAGGCGGCGCTTACCGGAGAGTCAGTACCGTCGAATAAAAGCATAGATGTTTTTTCTGAGGATACGCCATTAGCTGACAGAGATAATATGATATATCTCGGAACAGTAGTGGCCAGAGGTAGTGCCAAAGCCGTAGTGGTGGCCACGGGAGAGCGCACCGAATTAGGCCATATTTCATCTTTGGTGAAGACAACTGAAGAAACAAAAACCCCTTTGCAAGAACAGCTTTCTTATTTTGGTAAAATTATTGGAATAATATTAGTAGTTGTAAACGTTCTTATTTTTGGTATAGGTGTCTTTACTGGCAAACCTCTCTTTGAAATGTTTTTAACTTCAGTTGCAGTTGTGGTGGCGGCGGTGCCAGAGGGCTTGCTTCCAGCGATGACTGTTATCTTAGCAATCGGTATGCAGCGATTAGCTAAACATAATGGGTTGGTGAGAAAAATGTTGGCTGCCGAAACATTGGGTTCAGTTTCAGTTATTTGCTCTGACAAAACTGGGACACTAACGCAAGGAGAAATGAGGGTTTCCCAAATCATAACTGAAACACAAGATATATTTTCTCATAATGAATGTTTTTCACAGGCGGAAAATTCAGACGAAGACGCTAGCCATATCAACGTTTTAAGGATTTGCCAATTATGTAATAATGCAATAATTGAAAATCCCAAGAGCGAATTGAGCGAATGGGTAATTAATGGAAGCCCTACAGAGAGAGCTCTATTGTTAGCTAGTCGCTCGGCTGGCCTGATCAAAGAAGACCTGGAAAATGAAGAGCCTAGAGTAGCTGAAATTCCCTTTGATTCAGAATATAAATTCATGGCGACATTACATAAGAAAAAGAATAAATCTGTTATATATACTAAAGGAGCGCCAGAAGTAATTTTGGCTTTTTCTTCCTTTGTAGATACTGGTTGCGAAAGAGTAGTTTTGACTGAAGAAAAGAAAAAAGAAATTCGAAGACAATATGAGGAGTTAACTAGATCGGGTTTACGAGTTTTGGCTGTGGGGTATAAATTAGAAGACAAGATAGGTAGTAAGGATGAGTTTATTAGGGAGAATTTAAAGGATTTTGTTTTTGAGGGATTGGTTGCCTTGAAAGACCCATTAAGGCCCGAGGCAAAGCAAACATTATCTCTTTGCCAGGAAGCTGGCATTCGGCCAGTTATTGTGACTGGCGACCATAGACTGACGACAACGGCTATTGTTTCTGAGCTGGGAATTAAAATTGGCCCAGAAAATGTCATGGAAGGGAAGCAGTTGGATGAGATTAGCGATGAAAAACTGCAAGAATTGGTAAAAAAGATTATTATTTTTGCCAGGGTTGAGCCAAAACATAAGATTAGAATTACTACGGCCTTGCAAGCCAATGGTGAAGTGGTCGCCATGCTTGGCGATGGGGTTAATGATGCACCGGCTTTAAAAAAGGCAGATATCGGAGTGGCGGTCGGGTCTGGCACTGACGTGGCTAAGGAGACGGCAGATTTAGTTTTGTTGGATAATAATTTTAACACTATAATTGAGGCAGTTAGACGTGGCAGGATTACTTTTAGTAATATTAAGAAAGTTATTTTATACTTACTCACGGATTCTTTTTCGGAAATGATTATTATCGGCGGCGCTGTTATCCTGGGATTCCCCCTTCCGATTTTACCAGCGCAAATTTTATGGATTAAGTTAGTAGAAGATACTCTTCCGGCTATGAGTCTTTCTTTTGACGAAATAGACGAGGATGTCATGAAGGATAAGCCTAGGAAGAAGATAGAACCAATATTGGATAATAAAGCAAAGAAATTAATTGCATTTTACGCTATAATAATGGATTTGACTCTTTTCGGTTTGTTTTATTATTTTTGGAAGACAACTGATAATCTTGAATACGCTCGAACAATTACTTTCGTTGGTCTAGGTTTAGCGTCTCTTTTTTATATTTACGCAGTACGTGGCTTAAAACACTCTATTTTTAAGATAAATCCATTTTCAAATAAGTTTTTGAATATTACTACAGTTGTTGGAATAGTATTGTTGTTAGTAGCGATTTACGTTCCGTTTTTTAATAATATTTTACAAACTATTCCATTGGGATTAAAAGAGTGGGCAATATTGTCTTGCTATGCTGTAATGGGTATCGTTGTTTATGAAATTGGAAAAAAACTAACAATAGCGCGGGTTTAAATAAATTAAATATTTAGGTATGAACAATAAACACTCACTTGATATAGCATATTTTTCAATGGAGGTGGCCGTTAAATCCGCTATGTCTACATACAGCGGAGGTTTGGGCGTATTGGCAGGCGATACGCTAAAAACGATTGCTGATTATAAATACTCAGCTTTGGGAATAACACTTTTACATGAACATGGTTATATAGAGCAGGAGTTTGATTCAGAAGGAAGACAATTATATATGCCTGAAACTTGGCAAAAAGAAGGTTATTTAAAAAAATTGTCATTTACAATCAAGATTCCACTTAAGGATCGTTTTGTTGTATGTGCAGTTTGGCAGTATGATATTATCGGGCAATTTGGCAATAGTGTGCCGATATACTTCTTAGATTCAAATGTATCGCAAAACAATAAACATGATCGAACCTTGACTAGTTATCTGTACGGGGGGGATGCTAATTATCGGCTTTGCCAAGAACAGATTTTGGGCGTAGGCGGGTTGTTGTTGCTTGAAAAATTGAAGCATGGTCTTGGGAATACGCGTATTTATCATTTAAACGAGGGTCATGCTTCATTTGTCGGCCTATCTCTTTACGAGCAGGCTAAAAAATATTTTAAGTCGCAAAAAAAAGCAATGGAATTCATTGCTTCAAGACTGGCGTTTACTACTCATACGCCGGTGGCGGCTGGGCATGATCGGTTTTTATTATCAGATGTTAAAAAAGTTATTCCGGATAATTTATTTAAATTAATTCCAAAAAAAGCTGTAGTAGCTGGAAGGCTATGCATGACTCGGCTCTCACTTAATTTTTCCGGCATAGTGACAGGAGTTGCTAAAACACACGAAAAAGTAACAGAAAAGATGTTTCCTGAACATGATGTGGTGCCGATAACAAACGGCGCTTATCACATTGAGTGGACTCATTCTGATTTCAAAAAACTATATGATAAATGTATGCCTGAGTGGAGATACGACCCTTCATGTTTGCGAAAAGCGATAAGTATTCCAGATAACAAGATTTGGGATACTCATATTCGAGCAAAAAAGAAGCTTATTAAATTTATAAACACTATTTCATCCCATAAATTTTCTGTCGATGTTTGCACCTTGGGCTATGCCCGCCGATTTACATCGTATAAGCGCCCGACTCTTATACTGAGTGATCTAGACAGGCTTGAGAAGATGATTTCCAAGGTCGGTAGATTGCAGATTGTTTATGCAGGGGAGTCTCATCCCCAAGACAAGCAAGGCGCTGATTTTATTAAGCAAATTTTTGAGAAAATTAGAAAGCACAAAGGTAAAGTGTTAATTGTATTTTTAGAGGATTATGATATGGATATGGCTATCAAGTTAGTGGGGGGAGTTGATATTTGGCTTAATACCCCCTTGCAAAAACATGAAGCATCTGGCACAAGCGGAATGAAAGCGGCCTTTAATGCCATACCTCATTTAAGCGTGCTGGATGGTTGGTGGCCGGAGGGTTGGGTTGAAGGAGTGACAGGATGGTCGATTGGTAATGATTCAGCTACCGCTATTCTTGATAATCAGGCTACTTGGGAGATGGAGATCGATGATTTGTATTGCAAGCTGGCTGAAACAATATTACCATTGTACTATAATAATCGTCCGGGATTTATTGAGATGATGAAAAATGCGATTGCTTTGAATGGCTCATATTTTAATACCTATAGAATGATGGACGAATATGTTTCAAAAGTTTATTTCCCTCTGGAGAATAGATTGACGCAACAAAGTAAGAATAAAAAAATTATTAAGAAGACAAATGGAAAATAATAGAAAAACAAAAATAATTGCTACAATTGGTCCTGCTTCTAAAAATGCTTTGGTATTAAATCAGCTTATTCGTGAAGGAGTTGATATTTTTCGTTTTAATTTGAAATATAGCACGCCGTCTGGGCATGGGCGAATTATAGATAGGATTAGAAAAATAACAAGAGAACAGAAAAAACATGCCCAAATTTTAGTCGACATACCAAGCTTCAGCTTTACAGAAGGAGTTATCTTAGCACTAGATAAAAAAGCTGATTTTATTGCAGTTTCGCATGTAAGAAAACCTGTCGATATAAAAAAGGTGAAACAAAAAATAATTAAAAATCAATTGTTAACCAAGATTATTGCAAAAATAGAAACCAGGGAAGCCCTAAACTGCTTTGATTTAGTATTGGACGAAGCTGATGCCTTGATGGTGGCTCGTGGTGATTTGGGCAAAACAATACCAATTGAACAAGTGCCATTTGTGCAAAAAGAAATTGTTTTGGCCTGCAAAGATGTCGGCAAAATTGTTATTATAGCTACCGAAATGTTATTGTCAATGGTTTCTAATAATAAACCTACGCGAGCCGAAGTTTCAGATGTGGCCAATGCTGTTTTAGAGGGAAGTGATGGGGTTATGCTTTCAGAGGAAACTACTGTTGGCCAAAATCCCGTGGAAGCAGTTAAGGTTATGAATAAAGTTATTTGCGAGGCGGAAAGTTGGCAGAGATTAGGTCATCTACATATATTTTCGGCCAAGAATAAAAAATTTAAATTTGGAGAATAGTTTTAGTGTGAAAAATGTTTCCCATCAAGATAATTAAAATTAAGTTGTTTAGAATTAGCCAAAAAAGTTCGGAAGCTGTCCGAGTATGCGAGCAACGTGTATAAGGTTGACCCCAGCGGTTAGCTGGGATACAATTAAATTATATGAAATTTAGAGAAAAAAATTATGCTTTTATTGATAGCCAGAATTTAAACTTGGGCGTTCATAATATGGGTTGGCACTTGGATTTTGCGAAGTTTTTTATTTATTTAAATAGTTTAAAAAAGAAATTAGGACAAAATAAAAAACCCGTTTGATTTTGGGTTTTTTATTCTCACGAAAGGGAGTAACCTTCGGACGGAACCTTAGGCGTGCCCTCTCATCGTGATAATGTAAAAATAGCAATATTTGTTCATATTGTCAAGTGTAACAATTTTATCTAATGTTAGTTAATAAGCAGTATTAAAAAATATTTTTCCACGATTAATTTTAAAAGTTTATGTTTAAAAAGAAAATTGTTGTTTTAGTTATTGTAATAGTCTCGATTGTTGGTTTAGTTTGGTTTTTTTGGCCAAAAAAGTCATATGTTTACGGGGGCGCGACTTATGTTATGTATATTAAAGATTGTGATTGTTTGGGCATAGAAAATAAAGAGAACAAAATTCCTAAAAGCGTGTATGCTGAGGGTGCATTTGAAAGATATTGTTATGGCATTGTGCATAACTGTAGTAAAAAATAATTTAAAATTATAAAATATGTATATAAAAAATTTAGAAAAATTTAAAGATAAAGAAACAACTCTTAAGGGTTGGGTATATAATTTGCGTTCTTCCGGCAAGATTATGTTTTTGCAATTACGTGATGGCACTGGCTTTGTCCAATGTATTTTAAGCAAAGAGGATGTGGGAGATAAGAAATGGGAAGAAGCTCAGAGAATTACCATTGAATCATCAATTGAGATAACTGGGCTGGTCGTTGAACATCCAAAGAATAAAGGAGAGTTTGAATTGCAGGTTAAGGATATTAAAATTTATCAAATTGCTGAAGAATATCCAATCTCAAAAAAAGAACATGGCCCAGAGTTTTTACTTGATAATAGGCATTTATGGTTGAGGAGTAAAAAACAATGGGCGATCCAAAGAGTTAGAGATGAAATAATTCAAGCAACTTATGATTTTTTTCACAAAGAGGAGTTTATAAAAATAGATTCACCTATTTTAACTCCCAATGCTTGCGAGGGTACAACGACCTTGTTTGAAGTGGAATATTTTGATCTTGGTAAGGCATATTTATCTCAAACAGGCCAACTATATATTGAAGCCGCTATTATGTCTCATGGCAGAGTATTTGATTTTGGTCCAACATTTAGAGCTGAAAAATCTAAGACTCGCAGGCATTTAACTGAATTTTGGATGATGGATGCTGAGATGGCGTTTTGTGATCATGAATGTAATATGAAAATGCAGGAAAATTTAATTGTGTATATACTTAATCAAGTATTAAAAAATAAAAAACCAGAGCTTGAAATTCTAGAAAGAGATATTGTGAAATTAGAAAAAATTAAAGCTCCATTTGCGAGAATGACTCACGCTGAGGCTGTAAAAAAATTACAAGCTCTAGGATCTAAAATTACTGAAAAAGATGACTTGGGTGCGGAAGACGAAACGCTTTTAACCAAAGATTCAGATGTTCCAGTGTTTGTTGAAAAATGGCCAAAAGATATAAAAGCATTTTACATGAAAGAGGATAAAGAAAATCAGAAATTAGCTTTATGTTCGGACTTAATTGCTACAGAAGGCCATGGAGAATTAATTGGCGGGTCCGAGAGAGAAGATGATTATGAAATTTTAAAACAAAGGATTATAGATGAGAAATTACCCATGAAAGAATTTGAATGGTATTTAGATTTGAGAAAATATGGGTCTGTGCCACATTCTGGATTTGGTTATGGGTTAGAGCGATTAACCGGCTGGATTTCCGGTGTACATCATATTCGAGAAACAATTCCTTTTCCTAGGTTGATAAATAGGATAAGACCGTAAAAAATGAATTATGGGAAAGAAAGATTTAAAAATTAAAAATAATACACAAAATAGTTTGCCAAAAGGCGAGATTGTGATTTATCGTGCCAAAGACGGCTCGGCTAAATTAGATGTGGAATTGAGAGAAGATACTATTTGGTTAACTCTTGATCAAATAGCTTTGCTTTTTTGTGTTGATAAGAGTGGCACATCAAGGCATATAAATAATATTTTTAAGAGTGGTGAATTGAAGGAAAATTCAGTTGTTGCAAAAATTGCAACAACTGCCTCGGACAGTAAAGTCTATCAGGTAAACTATTATAATTTAGATATGATAATCTCTATTGGTTATCGTGTTAATTCAAAACGGGCTACTGATTTTCGTATTTGGGCAACGCAGGTGTTAAGAAAATATATTACCGGCGGTGTAGTAGTTAATCGAAAAAGACTAAAAGACAAGAATGTTGATTTTAAAAGTTTAGAGCAAGCTGTAAAATTATTACAAAATACAATACAATCTAAGCAATTAAAAGCTGACGAAGCAAAAGGGTTACTTCAGGTGATAACAGAATATGCTAATAGTTGGTTGGTTTTAAATAAATATGATAATGGTGATATTAAGGTAGAAAAAGGCAAAATTGTAGGGATAAAACTGATTGATTATGATTTTACTAAAAATTCTATTGAAAAATTAAAAATTAATTTAATTAAGAAAAAACAAGCCAGTCAATTGTTTGGTAAGGAAAATAGCAATAAGCTAGAATCAATTTTAAATTCAGTTGCACAGTCTTTTGGTGGCAAGCAATTATATCCATCTTTGGAAGAAAAATCAGCTCATCTCTTGTATTTTGTTATCAAAGACCATCCATTTGTTGATGGTAATAAACGAATTGGGTCATTACTTTTTATTCTATTTTTACAGCAAAATAGTTTTTTGTTAAATAAAAAGGGTGAGAAAAAGATTAATGATAATGCTTTAGTGGCTTTGGCGTTACTGGTAGCAGAAAGCAATCCAAGAGATAAAAATATAATAATAGCTTTGATTACTAATTTGATAAAATAAATTGAATAATATGAAACAAGAAAATTTAGATCAAAATTCAACTGAAGTTACTAAAATTCAATCAGAACCTGAGCCTAAAAAATTTAAAACCTGGCTGTGGGTTTTAATTGGTGTAGCAGTAATTGCCTTGCCATCCGGATGGTATGTATGGAGCAGCGGACAAAATGATCCAAATATCCAGTTGGCAACAGAACTTGGGCGATGTCAACAACAGAGGGAAGAGCTGACCAAGCAGTTTACTGGCGTTAATTTGAAGCTTGAAAAATTTAAAAATCAGGAAAAAAAGATTTTTCTAGAGCTTAACAAGAGTATATATAAAGACTACCCGTCTCTGGAGGCAGGGACAAACAGAGCGCAGTTAGGTGCTTTTAGTTTAATCAATAACACCAAAGAGGATTATTCTTTGATGAATTTTAGCATTAGTGGTTTGGAAGTTAGTAAATACTTTAATAATTTACAATTCTATGTAGACGGCCAAGAATGGGGTGAAAGGACGATTTTATCTAGTCAAGTGAGATTTGGATATCCCACTGCTCATCCGGAGAAACAGCTACTAAAAAAAGGCGAGTCAATGGACATAAAGGTCTATGGTGATATAAACAGTGATGTATCAACTGATCGCACATTTATTTCTCCATTTTATGTTAAGGCTAATTTATTAGGGCCGGATATAATGACGATTGATACTGGAGCTGTTTTGGCTCCGTTAATGTCCATCAAAAGCAGTAGTTAGAACATGCTAGTGGTGGTATTATAATTTTTAATTCATGATTTATTACTCATAATTCACAAAATAATATGCAAAGAACAATATCAATAGAAACAATTAAAAAGGTAGGGGAGACAGTCAGATTAAATGGCTGGGTTCATGTTCGAAGGAACATGGGCAAGATTGCGTTTTTAGATTTACGTGATAGATGGGGGATTACACAGATAGTTTGCGTACCTCAAGAATTAGATGATGCGTCGCAGGAGACTTTAAAAGAAATTCGAGGTGAATTTGTGCTTGAAATAGAAGGGACTGTGCAAGCCAGGGGTGAGAAAGCTGTTAATAAAAATTTGGCAACTGGTACAGTGGAAGTTTTGGCTAAAAAGATTATAATTTTATCTAAATCAGAAACCCCTCCATTTGAGATTGAAAATGAAGATAGGCAGGCTGGAGAGGAATTAAGATTGAAACATCGTTATCTTGATTTGCGACATGAGAGAATGAAGCGAAATATGGAGATGCGTTCAAATATGATGCAGTTTGTGCGAAATTTTTTGTATAAAGAAAATTTTATTGAAATTCATACACCTATTTTATCAAAGTCAACGCCTGAAGGTGCGCGTGACTATTTAGTACCTTCTAGAAAATTTCCCGGTAAGTTTTTTGCTTTACCCCAAGCCCCACAGCAGTATAAGCAGTTATTACAAGTGGCAGGCATGGAAAAGTATTTTCAAATTGCACCATGCTTTCGCGATGAGGATGCTCGGGCTGACAGGAGTCCGGGAGAATTTTATCAGATAGATATGGAAATGAGTTTTATGGGTCAGGACGAGATATTGGATTTAACTGAGGAGATGTTTACCAAAATGGTTAAAGAGTTGTGGCCAGAAAAGAAAATGACATTTGATAAATGGCCAAGACTGGATTGGCAAGAAGTAATGGATAAATATGGCACAGATAAACCTGATTTACGAAAGAATAAAGAAGACAAGAATGAGCTGGCTTTTGCCTTTGTAGTCAATTTTCCATTATTTACAGAACAAGCTAAAGATAAGAGTTCAGAGGAACATTTTCATGGATCGCAAGGAGCTTGGGCACCGTCACACAATATGTTTACGCGACCCAGAGAGGAAGATTTAAAGCTACTTGATAAGGATCCTGGAAAGATAAAGTCATATCAACATGATTTGATATTGAATGGCATTGAGGTGGGCGGTGGAGCCCTTCGAATATATGACGCGAAAATTCAAGAAAAAGTTTTTGACTTGATTGGATTTGATGAGAAGAAAAAACAAGAATTTAAACATATTTTGGATGCCTTTACATATGGAGTACCTCCACATGGTGGAATTGCCCCTGGATTTGATAGAATGCTGGCTATTTTACAAGGAGAGGAGTCAATTCGTGAAGTAATAGCATTTCCGTTGACATCTGACGCTAGGGACCTTTTAATGGACTCACCAAGCGAGGTGAGCGATGATCAGCTAAAGGAATTAAAGATAGAAGTTAAAAAATAGTATGAAGATATTATTGGTGGTCAACCCTAAATCAGGGAAAAGGTTAGGCAAAAGAAGCTTTTTTGATAGAATTTTTGAGATATTGGACGGTAGACATCAAGTGGAGCGATATTTTCTCAGGGATTATTCAGGTGAGATTTTTGATAAATATCAAAGAGGCGACTTTGACGTGGTGGTAGCTGTGGGTGGTGACGGTACGGTCAACACTTGTGTTAACTTAATTTTGAAATACTTAAAAAAAGCTTCACTTCTGATTATCCCCGCTGGATCAACTAACGCGTCAATATTTGGATTAGGGGGCTCAGATTCGCAAAAGAGTAGTTTAAAAAAATTGAAAACAATAGATAGGCTAGACAAGATAGTAACTGATGTTGGCTATCTAAAAGATCTTGATAGGTATTTTTTACAATCATTAGTAATTGGATATTTGGCGACAATAAGTGAATTAACTGACCAACCGCTTAAAAATAAGTATGGTTTTTGGGGATATTGCCTTAAAATTTTAAAAAATAATAAACCGGTTATCAGAAATTTCAGATTAGAGGTAGATGGGCAAGTTTTTGACATAGAAGTTGGAACCCTGGGGATACATAATGTTTTTCGCAATTTGGGAAAAATTCCGACTAGACAGATAGTAAAATGTCAAGATGGGAAATTGGATGCTATTTTTTATGCTTATGATAATTTTTTTAAGTTTTTTGTGAGTGTGTTATATTTTATTTTTTTAAAGGGCAATACAAAGAGGAAATTAAAGCATTTTGTAGGGAGGAGTTTTAATTTGGAATTAACAAGTGGCTTGCCAGCAGAATGGAATATCGATGGTGAGAAGTTGCCAAAGATGTCGATTGGAGATAATATCTGTTGTGAGTGTTTGGCCAGCAGGCTTACGATTTTGGTGTAATAATTGGCTTGTTTGATTTTTTCTGATATAATTAAAATATATGGGTGATAATAGCAAAAAATTAGTAGAGGAAAAACAAGAATTTGATAAGAATGGCTTAGAAAAAGCGCCCAAGTGGCAGCCTAAGGTTAAAATAAAGCCTTGGTTAGTTTTGTTGATTATAGTTTTAGTGATTGGTTTTTTCGTATTTTTGGCTTGGCAATCATCTAATAAAGAAAAAGGCGAGGTATATGGAGTGACAACAGCTGATGCAGAGGAATTGATTTTAGTTAACTCAACTAAAACTAGATTTTTAGAGCCTTGGAAGAACGTAATTGATGGAGATGTCGATGGTTTTTTTGGAACTACTTTGGCCAGAGTGGTGTTGCGTAATAGGCCATATGCTGTTTTCGAATTTAAAGATGACAAGCCAAGAAAGATAAGCAGAATCAGAATAATGACTGATACGGGTTTAAGAAAAAGAGAAAGGTATTTTCTAGAATCTTTTAGCTTATACGTTGCCAATAAAAGTGGTAATTATGAAAGAGTGCTTGATGATGCGATAAAAAATGGTGGGGGTTGGCAGACGTATAATTTTCCTGAAGTAGAAGCCAGATTGATTAAATTAATTTTAAACAAGCCAATAAACAAGAACTGGATTCAAATAGGTGAGTTTGAGGTGTATACACAATCAGAGCTAGGTTTAGACGATTAATTTTAGTTAAGTCTATTTAGAAATATATTTATGTTTCATGAGCGCCATTCAAGATCTGTTCTAAAGTCACTTACTTGGACGTTGGTGGCTTTTCTGGTAACTACTGTAGCTTTATTTGTTATTCAGCGTGACCTTGTAGCCGCGGCTGGGGAAGCAGTTGTCATTCAAATAGTAAAGTTTATATTTTTCTATTTTCATGAAAGAATATGGAATAAGAGTAATTACGGGCAATCAATCAAAGCAAAATAAACCAATTAAGACATTTAAACGGGCAAGTAATCGACTTGCCTGTTTTATATTGATATTTTTTGGTATAATGAACATATAGAAGTAGGTAGCAAAATATGAGACTATCTGCCTTACAACAATATATATTGCTTGAGTGTTTAAATTCGAAAGGCGGTCGAATAAACCGCCAAATTTTGGATAAATTCTATTTAAAGAAGAAAAAGCCCAAAAAGGAGTCAAAGACCAAGATCATATCACAAAGCATTGAAAGACTTATCAACAGGGAGTTTTTGATAGGATATGGTGTAAGAACACCACATAAGTGGTTTATCCGGGAAATTAGATTAACTATGAAGGGTAAAAAATTAGCTTTTAACCTTCAGGGGGAGCAGATGAGATTGCCCCTGAAGAAGATTAATAATTAAAATATTAGGATATGAGACAATTTAATCTGGAGCTTATGAGATTTGTTTTTAGGTGGGCAAAGTATAATAAAAACCTAATTGTTATTTTTCTGATGGTTTTTGTTTTTAGTTTTTTGCCAACAAGTTTTATTTTCGCTTCTAATGAAAATCCTACGCAGGCTGATTTGCAGGGAGCACAGGCGATTGAGTCTGGGGGTAGTTATAGTGGCGGAACGATTAGCGAGGGTGGTGGTAAATTTTATAAAATAGCGGTAAAGCCTGGCGAGGAATTGAAAATTTTTGGTAATTTTAAGAATTCTGGCGAAAGTGTACTTTGTAAGGTTTATACTAAGTTTTTCCGTATAGATGGCAAGCAGATTGCCGGTGATAGTAACATAGTTTCTATTCCTGGCGGAGATAAGGTAAATTTATTTTTTTTACCTGGAAATAATTCCGATAGTGCTAATTATCCTGATAATATGGTTTATTATCAAGTATTTGTTAGTAAAAGTACTCTAGGTTCATATTCTTTTAATGTTCAAATTGATAGGGACAAAAAAGATGTAGGGTCAGAGACTGACGCACCTGAAGGGTTTAGTGGCGCGTTGGAGGTGGAGAGTGGGGATTATAAAGATAATTTTATTGGTAAAAATGAAAAATGTCGAATTTACTGCTCCAGTGATTTAATGGATACTTATAAGGTGAATTTAAACAAGGGTGAAACACTAAAAGTAATGATAACACCAGCAGATAGCCTGGAGCCACATCTGTCTTTGTTTAATCATAGGAGGCAACTAACAATTATTGACAGAGCTCAAAATCCTGGACAGATTGTTGAAGCTGAGTTTACGGCAATAGATGATGCGGAGGCCTATATCCAAATTACTGGCCCAAGTTATGCAAGCGAATATTTTGGTAGATATGACATGAGTATTTCTGTCACTCAAGCAGAAACGGCTGAAATTGATTTATATGAAGAGGGTGAAAGTGATTATTTTTATGAGGACGAAGAGTTTTATGAGGATGATTTGTATCCAGACGATTTAGAGTATGGGGGCACAGAAGAGTTTGATGATGAGTTTGATGATGTTGTTGATGGCACAGGTTCTGTCGATTATGATATTCCTCAAGATGTAAAAGATGTACAAAAGACAATAAAGTGGTTTACCGGTGGATTTTTAGCTATTTTTATTACTTTAGTAATAATAGGTATTGCTACTTTTGTATTTTGGGTAATGATGTTTATTGATGCAATAAAACGTGATTTTCCTGATGAAAACCATAAAATTTTATGGGCTCTTGTCATCTTCTTTACTGGATTTATTGGAGCTGTAATATATTACTTTGTTGTTAAAAGAAAGGATAATGAAAATGATACCCTCCAAGGAGGGTTGCCTCCGCAACAGCCACCGACTGTAAAATAAATAATTATTAATTAATTATATAAATATATGAATGAAAGAAGAATTCCTAATATAAATAGATCTGGGGATCCGCATTTGGTAGAAGGAGGGGATTTGCCTGATTTTTCCAAAAAAATGACTAGAGAAGAGGCACTATTGAGAGTTAAAGATATTGGCGAGGACATTGATAATAGAAATTTGCATTCAGGGGAAATGGAGTATGAAGAATTGATGACTGAAATTGGAAAACTCAAAAAAATATTATAATTAGTTTATAAATTAAAGTGTGTAGAGATTTGCTTTATTCTGCCACTGGCAGAATGTGCAAATCCCGTTTTCACAAATTCGAACTATGGAAGAACAACAAATAGATCCTGCTACTAACCAGGATAATTCAGGCTCAGTTGCTCCTGTTGAGGCGTCGCAAAAGTCTACTCCAACCGGGCAATCTGTCCCAGTTCAAGATAATGATATAAAAGAAAATAAAATATGGGCAGTTTTGTCCTATATTTGGATTTTGAGTATATTTGTACTTTTATTAAAAAAAGATAGTGCTTACGCTCATTATCATGCTAAGCAAGGTTTTGTTTTGTTTTTGGTAAGTGTAGCCTTGAGTGTGATTGATTGGTTTGTTCATTCTTCTTTGGCAGGATTTGCCATTTGGATTTTACAAGTAGTTCTTTTGGTGTTTGTGATTGTGGGTATTGTGAATGCAGTTAATGGCAAGAAGGCACCATTGCCCTTGATCGGTGAAATGGCTGAAGGAATGAATATTTAAAATATATATTTTATTAATTAATTTTTTGTATATGGACGAACAAAAGCAAGAAGCAAATGTAGAATCACAAGCACCACAAGCACCACAAGCACCACAAGAAGAGAAGAAGTGTAAGTGTTCCAATAAATGGTGTTGGATTATCGCTGTTGTAGTGATAGTTGTGGTAGTGGTGGTACTACTTTTGGTTCTATAATTTAAATATAAAATATAATATGTTCGATGCTGGTTTTCTGATAAAAGTAGTATATTTTTATATAATTGCGATTTTTTTGGCAATTTTAGAAATACAAATAGAAGGTAAGCATGGCTGGGCGGAGAAGTTGCCAACTTGGCGACCCAGGCCAGGAAGTTTTTTTGATAGAATTTTTAAGAAAATGTCTGGTCAAAAAGAATTAACTGGATATCATACTGCTTTGATGATATTTTTATTATTATTCATGCATTGGCCTTTTGTTTTTAATGGCAGTTGGGATATAATTTCCGAGTTTGAGATATTGGCTATTTTTGTTTTATTTACTACTGTGTGGGATTTCCTTTGGTTTATATTAAATCCTCATTTATCCTTGCATAAATTTAACAGAAAAAGAGTTTGGTGGCATAAAAAATGGTTGATGGGTTTACCAGTTGACTATTATGTGAATATTTTAGCCAGTATAGCCCTGTTTGTACCCGAGATGGTTTTAATTGATAGCTTGGGGGGTTTATGCAAAGTAGGTATGTTAGTTGGAGTTAACCTCATTTTACTTTTAGTAACAATAATTTTTTATCCAAAAGCTTATTAAAAATTTAAATTAATTTATATGGCTATATCAAAAAAACTACAAAAACATCTTGATGCTAGTGGAGTAAAATATGAGGTGGTTGAGCATCGTACGGTTTATACAGCCTATGATGTGGCGGCTACGATGAAGATTAAATTAAATCAAGTGGCTAAAAGTTTACTCGTAAAATTTAATAAACCCTTTATCACTGGTGAAAAACCGTATGCTATGGTTGTTGTGCCGGCTGATAAGAATATTGATCTTAAGAAATTAGTTAAGGCGGTGAGTGCACGAGCGGTGGAATTGAACAAGAAATTGCGTTTAACAAAACCAGAGAAAGGCAAGAAGCCTGTGGTGGATCTGTATAATAAAGTGAGTAAAGTGTCTATTCCTAAAGAAGGAGAAATGAAACTTAAATTTAAAGTTAAGCCAGGAGCTATGGCAGCTTTTGGATTGACATATAAGTTACCGGTATTTGTGGATAAAGCGGTTAAAGGTAGTTTGGTTTTTTCAAGCGGTTCGTTTGAAGAAAGCATAAAGATGAAAGTAGGGGATTTTGTGAAAATAGAAGAAGCTGGTTTGGCTAATTTTTCAGTGGCCAAGAAGTTGAAAAAAACTAAACCTAAGAAAAAATAGATTAATTAAATAATAAAATATATGGATAGATTAAAAATATTTTTTGTAGTTTTTTTGTTAGCAGTTTTGGTGATGCCACTTAGTGTATTAGCTGATGGCATGATGATTGCACCACCTGATAGATATATCTGGGAAACAGACCAAAAGGCTGTTATATTCCACGAAGATGGAATGGAGACTTTGGTTTTGTCCGTGACTTTTCAAGGGGACGCAGAGGATTTCGCCTGGATTGTACCAACACCATCACAGCCAGAGGTTTCAAAGTCATCGGATGAGCTGTTTGCCTCTTTGGATGAAATAACCCATATCATGCCAGATTATCCTAAAATGGCGGGGTTTGGCTATATGGGTAGCATGGACTCCATGAATGAAGGAGTTTTGGTTCTTGCGACTAAACAAGTTGGATATTATGATATCTCTGTTTTAGCGGCTTACGATTCTACTGCTCTTGTAAAATGGTTAAACGAAAACGGTTATAATTATCCGGAAGAGGGTAGATATATACTAGGGGAATATATTGATAATGGTTGGTATTTTACAGCGATTAAAATAGTTGATGAATATGCGGGAAAAGCTGTCAGGGGGCAATTGCGTGATGGCCATGCAATTCCTTTACGATTAGATTTTGCTACAGAGAAAATAGTTTATCCTTTAAAAATCTCTTCTGTTGTGACAGATGAATTTTTGAACTCTAAACCGGTTGTTGATTATGAATATATGGAAGATTATGATGGCGTTACTATACCAGTGCCTGATCCAAGGAGAGCGCCAGACCGATATTATAGAGATGAAAGTATGGGTATACTTTTGTATGTAATTACTGACAGCAAGCAAATGATACCGAAATTTGATACATTATATGCTGGATGGGTTAAGAATGAGACAATAGAAGATTTGGCATATGGCGATGAAGGAAACTCCTGGATGGAAGTTAGTCAAGAGAAATATTTTTTGACTAAGTTGTATCGCCGAATGGAAAGAAGTCAAATGACAAGTGATTTGTTTTTGCGCCAGGCTAAAGACAATGATGCGATGAATGCGCCACAAGAAAAAGATAAAAGTTTTGCTGCTTTTGTGTGGGTGGTGACTGTTGGTGGAATTATGTTTTTAGTTTTATTGGGACTGGTCGTAGTGCACGGTATAAGAAAAGAATAATATGAAGCAGGAACAGTTTGATTTTTTATATAACAAAGCTAGAGAATTAATACAAGATACTATAATGTACCCATCCTCTAGACAACTGTATTTGGTGAATTATGATACAATAAAGTCATATGAAAAGACTCACCCCCAAGCAAAAAGCACATATTGCTTTAGCCGCCTTGAAAGGCGAAA
>Ga0075122_10000064_pt1 | contig 78980 bp, 69 predicted proteins | sample AntAceMetag02UKB_FD_69790 | JGI IMG/M metagenome (GOLD analysis project Ga0075122, IMG submission 69790) | Saline lake microbial communities from Ace Lake, Antarctica - Antarctic Ace Lake Metagenome 02UKB | ecosystem: Environmental > Aquatic > Non-marine Saline and Alkaline > Saline | place... | reverse complement strand
TAATATGTGAGGAAAAAATCTCTATGTACGTCAATCATATTTGTAAGTAATACACAGTCTGTTTGGATTGATATATTAAAAAATTTCAGCAACTTAAACTAGAACTCTAAACTGTCGAGTGATTAAATATGTTGTCGATATTGTTAAAAAAGAGCCGGGGGCCAGATTATTAATCCCGGGTTATGTGGCTTTGGCGAGTTCGTTCGCCAACGACAGGCTTTACGATCTGCATCTGATTGATACAATAACATTGATACCTTTTGGAGCAGCCGTTTTTTTTCTGTCTTATTCATTCCTGATTGCGTATCGCTTTACAAACGCTTACAAGGAAGTCGCACGACTATCCGAAGAAAGGGCGGAAAACAATATCAAGCTCGAAGCCGCGCTCAGAACGATTCAGGAAAACATTCAGTTAAAATCGGACTTGCAGGAAGAGACTCAGAAGAAGGAATTGGCGAATATTGAGGCTGAAAAATCGGTACTGGAAAAACTTCGCTATCAGCTCAATCCCCACTTTTTGTTTAATGCCCTCACATCTATCCGGGGAGCCATTTTGAAAGAAGGAGAGGTTGCCAGGGATATGGTTGCCAGTCTGTCTGAATTTTGTCGACTGACCCTTTCCGGAGGGGATGAAGAGTGGATGACTGTCAAAGATGAAGTGCAGCTGGTGCAGCACTACCTTAAAATTGAGCAGATCCGGCTCGGGGAGTACCTGACTATATCATTGAACATCGAAGCGGCAGTTGAAGAGAAGCGTATCCCCTCATTTCTGCTGCAGCCACTGGTCGAAAATGCGGTTAAATTCGGCAAGCAGACCTCTCCCGAGCAGCTGGAGATCAAAATCGACATTCAAGACCACAACGATCGCACACAAATAGAGGTGTCAAATACCGGTCACTGGGTGGAAGAAAACTCAAAAAACGGACTGCAGTCGACAGGCATCGGTCTTGAAAACCTTCGCAATCGAATCGATCGAATTTACCATGGTGACAATACGTTTTCCCAAAAGGTGGAAGCGGGTTGGGTCATTATGCAGGTAAATATACCATGACAAAAAAAGCGTTGATCATCGATGATGAGCCTTTTGTCCGTGAAGATTTGCGACAGTTACTGTTCAACCATCCGGAAATTGAGATTATTGGTGAAGCAGGTAGCATTGAAGAGGCTGGTAGGTTGGTGAAGCAGGTTCAACCGGATGTTGTGTTTCTGGATGTTCAGTTGCGGGGCGGTTCTGGTTTTGACCTGGTTCCGGAGATTCCCCCTGCCTGTCCCATTATATTTTTTACCGCCTATGATCAATACGCGGTCAGGGCCTTTGAAGTCAATGCTTTGGACTACCTCCTCAAACCGGTCACAGCGGATCGGCTGGCAGCCTCCCTGCTGAAACTTGATCCCACTGAAATGTATCGTGAAGCAGATGCCAGCCCGGCAACAATATATAAAACCGACGATCAGATCTTCATTCAGACGGCTGAAGAGCAACGGTTTATTCCCCTGAAAGATATTTTAACGGTCACCGCGGTGGGGGGGAACTATACCGAATTGGTTCAGAGAGCCGGACCGCCATTGATCGTTCGCAGAACATTGAAACAATGGGAGGAGCGCTTACCCTCACAACTTTTCTTTCGTATCCATCGCTCCGTGATTATTAATCTGGATCAGATTAGGGACCTGAAAACCGAAAAAAACGGCAGCGGGACCCTTCATATTTTCAAAATTGACCAACCGTTTGAAGTCAGCCGCCGAATTTTGCCCCGCCTGAAAGAACTCATTTTCAGGAATTCGAAGTAAATAGTAACCTTTTTTCCCCACGTCCTACTGTTTAACACAAAATCCTTGGGATTTGATTCTGAATTTTAGTGATTCAATTTGGGATTGATTACTATCGACATTTTCATAAAAACCGACAACGAGTCCAAGAAATGGGGGCTTTTATACCGGGGTTAAGAAATTGCTGAAACGAACAGCACTGGTCAGATTGGATTAAAAGCCTGATAATAGACATTACAAGATTGATGTTCCCTCAATATATAATTCCCTCGAAACATGGTTGAATCTTCTCTGAACAAACCTGCCAGATACGAGCCTAGAACGGCAGTCACACCGGGTGGTTGCGGCTATGTTGAATTATGGGAAACAGAGAGTGACCAAACCGGTTCACTTGTGTGGAAATTGATGCCTCAGAAAAATAATCCGGTCCTGATTCTGGCCAGGGTTATTGATGGGAAGCTCCTGATCACGGTGGATCAAGCAGCCAGAGTCGGTGTTTATGATATTGCCGGCTGCAGGGAGATCACTTCAAAAGAGTTTCATTCCCGAGTTCCGACAGGTGCCGTACTGGACCAAAGCAAAGGCTTGTTGCTCATGGCACTTCAAGCGGTAGATGATCCGAATAGATCTCTGCTCGTGATTGATATCCGGACTCTGGAGATTAAAAATCGGATTCAGCTTCCCGATAACATCCTACTCACAGGCTTGAAGGTCATCAATGATGATGAGGTGGTTTTCTATTTTCCTACAGGTAGCATTGGTGGTCCGGATGTGCGTGATGGCTTGCTGCGTGTAAACTTCAGATACAACACCCGGCTGTCACAATATTTCTCCAGCTCACCCACGGGGCGATTTTCTGTACCACCAATGGCTGTTTGCCCGGACAAAAATGTTGGCATTCGTCCCTGCTACGAACAGATTGAGATCATCAAAAAAGCGGGGGAGAAACATTATCTTGCCAAAGCGATTTTGTTTGAGCTTGATACCTGTAGGGTTATCCGCAAGATCACGTTGCATGAGTTTCATCCCGATCACGTATTTGAAGATGATGATCCTGATGCAGCACTATCCTATCTGGAATCCCCGGCTGCTTCAGAAGAGCAGCTGGAAGTCCGGGACGAGTTCCTTGAACGCATTGATTCATTTACATTCTGTCACACAGAGGATGCCTTCTGGGTTGGGTTTCAGCATGGGACGGTTCGAAAGATATCGCTGGAAGGTAACTATCTGTCTCCGCGGATCGCCCACCCGGGCGATCCGACCTATTCAACAGACGATCCGTTTCTTCGCACCGGGTTTGATAATCCGGTTTCGATCACCGCTGATGACCGCACCATCACTTTTGGCGTTCCTGCTATCACATGTGACCTGTCAAAAATGGATCTTCAATCCAACAGCGAGTTGATCATCCTGTCAGCGGCAGAAATCTTGGCGCCATTCATAGATGAGGGCCCGGAAAGTCAGAAGGAGTTCTCCTGGACCCTCATCGGGATGGATAATCCTGAAGATGGAACTTCATTTCAAACCGCTCTGGAGAAACTGGTCCACTTAACCGGGAATATTAACGGGATCAGGGATGGGAAGCTGCTGCGATTTCGATTTCGCAGCCGGCAGGGCGTTCTTTCTGAAGCGGATTTTTTCAAGGTTGCTGGCGGGTTGACCAATTGTCTTCCGGCAATGAGTCGTTTTGTTCAGCAGCTCTGTGACCATGAAGCCTCGCTCTGGTATGATGCCGAACTACCAGCCGGTTTTTATGCCATGCAGTCATTGGTATTTTCGGATAAAAGACAACTTAAATTACTGCTTAACTACCTGGGCAGTGTGGTTGACGGGAAATATGAGGGAAGTGCCATCACTCAATTGGTGAATGATGTCATCAATCAATACGGCTTGAATCACGACACGCTGGACATTCTGCTGACATTCGCCGTATTTCAATCGGAGCCGGGTCTTGACCTGCTTCAGGAACTGCTGAAAAGTCAGATGTTCCAGACGTTTTCTGAGGAACCTGCCAATCTTTCCTATTTCAGAAATCACAGCCTGTTCAAGTCCTTGCTGGAGGATTACTTTCAGCTTTTATTACCTGGAGAGGATACTCTTTTTGAGGCCATTGAAGCCGAGGATCAGGATTGGGTCAGAGAGATTCTACGGGATGACATCGATCTGAACATCATCCACCCGGATTTCGAATGTTCACCGCTGGAATTGGCTTTTGAACTGGAAAACCAGGAAATGATGCGTTTGCTGATAGAACATGGGGCTGACATTGAACGTCTGAATATTGACACCCTTAGCAAAATCTTTCTGCAGCGAAGCACCCCCCTGAGTCCCGAAGAGTCAAGGAATATTAATAGTGCCGTTGAAATCCTGAACAGGAGAAAAGAAGCCATCCAGGACCAGATATCAAAGATCGAATACCAGAACATGCTGAGTTATACGGTCAGTGACGCTCAGCTGGGGGAGATGATTGCGTTAAAAGGACGGCTGGAGGAGCTAAACCGTGAACTCCGTTTTGCCCGGCTGGGACTGGATAGAACAGGCCGTAAACCCCTTATGCTATCGTCAATACAGGACAATTCATCCGGGGAATATCAGGAGATTGATTCTGAAGCGTCACGTGAGTTCAGCCGGGATTCCGGATATTTTGAAGCGGATTTGAAAGCCGCGACGGTTGTAGTCGGGGACCTGCATGACAAATCGGATCTGATGGGAGCCTTTGAGCAGCTCATTGACCTTTCTCACAAGCTGGATGAGCTGATTGTTGATGATCGCCTCAGGTTCTCGTTTAAAGACTCTCAACGAGTCATGCATGAGAAACAGTTCTATGAATCGCTGAATTTAACCTCCAACATGGCCGAAAAACTCGCTGAATTTCTGGAAAATGTGATTGACGGTGCATCGCTTGAATTGTGGTACGATGAAGACACCCAGGCCTGTATGTATGGGCTCCAATCCCTGGTTCTGTTTGAGCGTCAATATCTGGGGCTCTTTATCCGCTATTTGAAAAGCAGTATTAGTAATCCGGATCATGAAAATCGATATCCGACAGAGCTGGTTTTTGCTGCGATTGCTCAATATGGCTGGTGCAATGAAACCTTGGAATTGCTGGCTGTGAGGACCATCACCTGTGCCAGCCGGTCTGCCATGGACGAATTAAGAATTCAATTGAAGAAAGGCGGACTAAAAGAGTATCTTCAGGATCCGGAGCAGCTTGACACCTTTCTCCAATATCTTCAAAAGGAAGCCGGTGAAACGGAGACAGAAGAGATCAAAACCATCTGTGATATGATCAGTCGACACAGCAAGCCGCCTTCCAATAATGCATTATCCTGATTTTTTCTTTCCGAGGCAAAACCGCCAAACGAAATGTCGTTCCTTATTTAACCTACTAAAATTGTGCGGTATCCCTTATTTGACGGAGTTCTTCGCAGAAAGTACTCTTGCCTTGTTTGGTTAATCGCATTTTATGCGCCACAAAATAGTCAAGCCTTTTTCCAATCGAATTGACATCCTCGAAATGTTATTAGAATCTAAATATGAGTTTGGTCTCTCGGCAAAGTGAAACGCAGCGCTTTTCTGAGTTTCAACTGGCTCTGCCGATGACAAATGTCCAGGTAGGCGATAAACTTTTGACCCAGATAGCGGATTTGACTAACCGATATCTTGATTGCTTTCAATTGAAGCTCTTTTTTAATCGCTTGCTCACTCAGAGCGCGTAAATACAAAGATTTTCCCACATAGACCAATACATCATATCCGTAAGTACCTTTATACGGCACCAAGCGATGCAAATCCTCCGAGCGCTGGACTTGTCCATCATAGGGGCAAACCAAATAGGTCTCATGGGCGATAAAGGTGCCGGCATGCAGGCGCAAAACCGGTGGAAAGTTCAAGCCAAAGGATTTTATCGTCGATCCAACAGCCCAGACAGTGACCTGTCCTGCTGGGAAACAAATGTGGATGAAGTCCAGAAACCCGAAGACTTATGGTGTGCAGGCCATCCAATACCAAGCTCATGTTGTGGATTACAAGCAGTGTTCTTTGAAACGTCGTTGCCTGAGAGATGAAAACCAGAAATCCCCTCGACGATTCACCTGGTTTCAGACCCATCTGCCTGAACATCAGACGCACACCAAACGCATGAAACAGAAGATTGACTCAATAGAAGGGAAATACGAATACTCAAAACGGCTGGGGATCATTGAACCGGTATTTGCAAATATCACGAGCACACTCGGCCTGGACCGATTCAGTCTGCGGGGTAAGGTGAAGGTTACCGCTCCGGTAAAAATTAAAGCGGGTCGTTTTTCCACCTGCGCAGTTCTGGGCAATGGTGCTGCCAAATGTTGGGACTATAACGAAATCGGTTCGTTAGGAAATGGAAATGGAGATAACTATAATAAGAGCTATGCAGTACCCGTATATGGTGTTACGACTGCCGCCCAGATTGCCAACAACCATGCTCGAGGATGTGCGGTTTTAAGTGATGGTAGTATCAAATGCTGGGGTTCGGGCTTATTCTGGGGTGCCTTGGGCGACGGAAATGAGAATAATAGCCCTGAACCAGTTTTAGTGGTCGGTATCTCCAGCGGTGTTCAAGTAACCGCAGGGAGCAGTCACACTTGCGCCCTGTTGAGTGATAACAGCGTCCAATGTTGGGGAAATAATGAAAGTAATCAATTGGGGGATGAACATGACGCCTACAGATGTGTTCTATGGTCGTGACAGGAAGATTCAGACGGCCAGGGATATGATCAAGTCCATGTCACTGAATCTAAGGCGATTCACAAACATGGCCTTAAATCCCCCTGAGCAGCAAGTCAATGTGTCCCAAAGGCTTGGAAGACATACAAGGTTCTTCTGCCCTATAAAAGTTTTTTCACCCGACGCTACTGATCGATCTGAGGCGATTTTGCCCCTTGCTAAATCGGAACAAAGTGTTATAGTTATCAAAATTTAAATCTGGCCAAGTTCCGTTTTTATTTATAGTTGGATTTTTCAAGCAAAGCACTATTTGATATTAATGGATTAGAAATCAGGTAGGGTATCATGTCTTGTACCTTGTTAAGGACAAAACTGGAAATCCCGATTATCCGACAGAATCTTATCCAACGATCTCGTTTACTGGATCGTCTGAATGAATGCTTCTTCTACAAATTGACCACAGTTTGCGCTCCCGCCGGCTTTGGTAAAACTACCTGCCTGAGCCAGTGGACTCTAACCGGCGATCATCGGATTGCCTGGTTTTCGATTGACGTTACCGACAACAATCAGAACCGGTTTTGGACTTATGTTATTACTGCGCTGAATAATCTGGATTCTGCAATTGGAGAAACAGCCCTTTCCTTCTTGAATTCATCACCAAACCCTTCGATCGAAATGGTTTTAACGGCTTTGATTAATGATATTATATCATGGGAAAAACCGGCCGTCCTCATTTTAGATGATTACCATCTGATTCAAAATGAATCTATTTATCTGGATATGTCATTTTTACTGAATCGCCTTTCACCACAGCTTCATATCATTATTGTTTCCAGAAGCAATCGTCATATCCCGTTAAGCCGTCTTCGAATTCAGGGTCAGCTGTTAGAATTAGATGTTTATGAATTATGTTTTACACAGTCTGAAACTATAGCGTTTTTCGATGAGTCGATCGGATTGAAACTAAAAGAAGACCAAATTCGGAAATTAATCGAAAAAACTGAAGGTTGGATAGCAGGCCTTCAGCTTGTCGCTCTTTCAATGAAGGGGAAAAATAACGCAAATAGCACACTTGAGGGGTTTGGCGGAAGTCAGCAACATTTAGCAGATTACTTGTTCGAGGAGGTTTTGGGCCAGCAGACTGAAATCGTCCAGACATTTTTGTTTCAGACATCCATTTTAGAACGTTTTTGCGGACCACTATGCGAATTTGTAACTGGAATTAATGAAAGTTCTCAGATTTTGGAAATGCTCGAATCTGTTAATCTGTTTGTTTTTCCATTGGATAAAGAGCGGAAATGGTTTCGATACCACAGCATGTTTAAGGAAATCCTTGTTTCCAAGTGTTACAAGACCAGACCCGTACTCTTGGCCGGACTTCATCGCCAGGCCGGCATCTGGTTTAAAAATAATGGGTACCGAAGCGATGCTATCCATCATATGCTTTTGTCAGGCGATCACTCACTTGCAGCCGACCTGATCGATTCCTTTTGCCTTGATCTACTTTTTACGGGGGAAACAGCAACAATAATCGACTGGTTAGCGGAACTTCCTGAAGGTATTATCCGGTTAAAACCCGGGATCTGCATAACACAGGCTTTAATCTGCATTTTAAATCCTTCCGAAGGCGCTCATCAAATGATTGAGAATAGACTACTTGATGCGGAAAAGGCAATTTCAGACAACCTGCAGTATGACAACCGACTTTCGTACAGAAATAAAATCACCCGCTACATTGAAGGACTCAGGGCAGGTCTGCCCAGAGAGCGAGGAAATTCACTCCAGCGAGTTATTGAATTTGCGAAGAATGAACTAAAAAGCTCTCCAAAGATTGATCCGTTCTGGCGCTGTTCAATGGCCATGAATTTAGCGATGGCCTATCGTACTGCCGGTGATGCGCATTCAGCAATTGATGCCATAAGCAAAAATATATTGGTTGGAGAGAATTTCAGTGGTTTTCAATTCATCAGAATATACTCGACGTATCTCCTGGCTCAGACAAAATTCATACAGGGACATATCAGGGAAGCAGCTCAAACCTGCCATCACGCTATAGATTATAAAGAGATCAGAATACAAAACGACCAGAAAAAACCACTGGTTTTGGGCGCCCTTTACGTCTGTCTGGGGACGATATTGCTGGAACAAAATAAGCTGCCGGAGGCAGAGCAGTTGTTGATCAAAGGGATTGAACAGCTGAAGATACTAAAAGACCTGGATTCCCTGCTTAGTGGTTATGCCGGCCTGATTAAATTAAAAATTGCTCAGCAAGTTAATTTTTCAGAGATCAACAGCTTGATCAGTGAAATGGAGCAGCTTGGAGTAGAAGCCTTTAAATACGGGACTGTGTTGAGAATCAATCAATTATGGTCTCAGGCTGAAACAAATCCAGAGCGGATGTCTGCCACAGCGCTCCTTGTCCAAAAGCATGGTTTTGAGCTGGAGGATCGCGGCCATCTGCCAGGGATCGATCATATTGGCCAGCGGCGTTACGAACAACAGCTGGCCATGATCCGGTTTTTAATCGCCCAGCATATGATATTTTTTGAAAAAAAAGGTCAGACCAAACTAACCAATGTGATAACATTTCTTGACCGTAAATATGCTCTTGCTAGTGAGCGGGGATTGACGATGCGGATTATTCAGATTCTCATTCTGAAAAGTCTGACTTGGCAGGCATGCGGAAAAGTTGAAGTTGCGCTGGATGAGTTGCAACAGGCATTTTCCCTGGCGGCTGGATCGGGATTCTTCCGAATTTTTTTGGATGAAGGCGAGCCGATGACTCGGCTATTGCGCAAAGCCGTGTCACGTGGGATTCATCCTGAGTATTCGATACGATTGTTACGGGCAATGGGCAATAACGGGGGAAAACCCATCAGGAAAACGCCGATGTCGATCGGATTCATGAGCGATCGTGAGTTGCAGATTTTGAGGCTGGTGACGGCCGGTCTTTCAAATCGGGAGATATCCAAGGAACTGTATATCGCTGTTGGAACTGTTAAAAAACACCTGGACAATATCTATAATAAGTTGAATGTTCACAAGAGAACCCAGGCCATCGCCCGGGCCCGGGAACTCTCTATTTTATAAGACTGTTTTAGCTACCAAAAAAAAGTTTTACTGACAATTCTACCAATTTTATTTCCTATCCCTGTGTTTTTCCCGATGAGGTCAGGGCCTGAAAAACATTCATGATATTTTGGGATTCCAGGTTTAATACCTCTTCAAGCCCCATGTTGTAACCTTGTGCCAGAGATTTTTTTGAAATGGCGACCGCCAGAAACGAATTCTTTATAATTTTTCCTGCTAATTCCAAGGCCGTCTTTTCAAGGTTTTCCAAGGGAACAACCCTGTTGACAAGCCCCCATTCAAGAGCTTGTTCGGCATCGATCTTTTCCGCTGTGAACACTATTTCTTTGGCCCGACCCATGCCGATCAACATCGGTAGTAGTTTAGTTCCTGCATTGGTTACAGTAAGTCCGATGCTGGTTTCAGGAAATCTGAAGATGGTTTTTTCGGCTGCAATCCTGATATCGCAGTTCATGGCGATTTCCAAACCCGCGCCTACAGAAAATCCATGTATCATTGCTATGGCAGGCTTGGGCATACGCATGATGATTCTGGTAATGTCATGCAGTTTTTCGATGTCTTGAAAACCAGTACTGAAATTGAGTTCCTTTGGTTCGTTGAGATCGTCTCCGGCGCAAAAACCCCTGCCCTCGCCCTTGATAATCACGATCCGAATCCCGGGATCTACTTCGGCCGCTACCAACGCGGCTAATAAGTCATCAATGATTTGCCTGTTAAGCGCGTTCAACGCCTCGGGCCGATTAAGGCTGATGATGACGATATCGTTTCTTTTGTCGTACAGGACAGTTTCAAATTGCATGCAGACTCCTTTGATTTGTTATTTTAAATAGAACGGCAGCGCTGAATCTTCAGCGGATAGCAGGTGCCATTAGCGGTTGTGGATTTCCATTGTCCCGGGTATTTACTGCGGGGGGATATTGCAGATATCATTATTCTCCACTGAGAAAACCCGGTTTAAGGAATTCCGGATCAGTCCAATCGTAAAAGCCCCTGCCAGTTTTTAAACCCAATTCTCCCTGCTCGATCATAGCTTTCAGAGCATCCGGTGGTTTGTCTTGAGGGTCAAGACTATCGTTAAAATATATCATTTCGATATCATAGACCACATCCAGACCGACCACATCCATCATGCCAAAAGGACCGGTGTCAACTCCAATCTGCAGCATCCAGGAGCGATCGATTTCTTTGTAGTCTCCGTATCCCTCCGCCCACAATTTTAGAGACTCCCGTTTGACAGCCCGCCAAAGCCTGTTCCCCAGGTATCCCATTATCGGTTTCTTGACAATGACTGGACTACATCCGATATGCTTGATCCATGATCTGGCCGTTTCCAATGTTTCAGGTGTTGTTTGGCTGCCAGGCATGATATCCACCAGCGGTTTGTCCAGCAGTGGGGCATCGAAGTGAATGTTCAGTAGCCGGTGACGTGTTGCCAGGGCATTTTCATAACGAGTGACTGGAATGGAGGAGCTGTTGGAACCAATGATAGCGTGGGCGGGAGAAGCCGCCTCGACTTCGGAGAGAACCTGTTTCTTAAGTTCCGGTTTTTCCGAGACTGCTTCGATGACAATATCCGAACCAGTGACGGCTTCGGCCAGGGAGACGCTTTGAAACACTTTTCCCCATGTGTCGTCAAGCTCCTTTTCCTTTTCCGCCTGACCCAACAGTGAAAATAATCCCTTCAATTTAAGAACAGCTCTTTCTGCAGCTCCAACGTCGGGATCGTAAGTTCTGACCGTGCTTCCGGAAGCCAGTGCTTTACAGGCAATTTGAACACCCATAAATCCGGTTCCTATAACTGCGATAGTTGTATTATCCATACTTGATGAAACCTCTTGCTTGGCATTTCAGAAACGCTTACTCTCACACTGGGGTTTGTCTACAGGATAAAACGACAACTCTTTTCTGGCAGCAGCACATCCAACCATGACTCAGATCTTGAAAAAAGTACGTAAAATCCCCTCTGCCATTTTCAATATTAATCCAGGGCTGATAAACAGAGAGATCAAACAGAAGCAGATCTATCCCAAGCCTAGAATTTCCCTGGCTTCGGAGGGTGTGGCGATCTGTCTGTCAAAAATTTTGGCAAGGTTTCGCACCCATATTGCCTGTTCCCAACTTCCCTGGGCCAGATTACCCCCGGGAACCCTGGTATTGTCTTCAAGGCCGATTCTAACATGTCCACCGGTCATAATGCTCATCATCGCTGCCGGTACTTGATGGGGACCGACTCCGCATACACCGAAGGTGGCGTTTTCAGGAAGCAGATCCATCATAATCATATGCATACCAGGGCTGAAAGCGACCCCACCGAATGCGCCATAGACCATTTGAAAATGCAGGGGCTCGGTAAAAACGTTTTTCTGTTTATGAAGCAGTTGTATATTATAGATGCCAGCTGGATCGTAGATTTCCAGTTCCGGCTTGACGTTGGTTTCTTTCATGGTTTTGGCAAAATCTAGAATCATACCGAGAGAATTTTCGAAAGTATATTCAAATAAAATCTCCCCTGTTTTGTGGTTTGCCAAGCCGTCGTTCATACTGGTTGTATTGAGACTGGCCATTTCCGGCTTCAATTCGATCACCGGCGTAATCCGCTGCTCAGGTGTAAGGTTGAGCGTAATGGCGGTGCTTAAATTAATAATCAGGTCCGGGCATCGTTCCCGGATCGCTTGAACGGTTTCAAACATGATTTTTAGATCCGCCGTAGCAAAACCTGTTTCTGGATCTCTGGCATGGATGTGGACAATGCTGACCCCCTCCTGCAGACATTTTTCGCATTCGTCGGCGAATTCTTCTGGCAAATACGGAACATTTGAGTTGTTGTTTTTGAAGGTAGCACCTCCGGAAACTGCCGCCGTGATAATCAGTTTTTCTTTTTTAGCCATGTGCTTCTCCCTGTTCACTCATTGTTTGTGATATTTTATCAATATCATTTATTAGAGGTCATTTTTTCGCGTGTCATCGGCAATATATCGGAAAAATTCCGGAGGTATAATTGCCCAAAAGACATATTTTGAGGGTTTATTTTTAGTTTATTGGCTTTTTTTGGGCTCTCCAGATGCAAAAATGTGATTGAAATAGCGGATGCTTCTCTCTGAAATTTAAGTGATTTATTTTTTATTTGATGACTGATTTTATCGCTTTCCACGTCCCCTTTAATAAAAAATCAATTGATAACCATTTTTTGGGATCTCTGTTTCTTAGATCTTTTCACTTTTCCCTGAAAAAGAAACATAAAAAAGGAGATGGGCTTTGTGATAATAAGTGTCTGATTTATAGATTCAAAATTATTTATTTTAAAAATAAACCCTTAGAATACGTCTTTTGGGTATTTACAATCTTTAGGTACAGCGGTGTAATTTAACACGGCAACCGGAAGTCGGGCTGACCCACATTATTAATTACGGGTGCAGACGAAAAAGGCCGGTGTTTATCTCATATTCAAATATTTCTGATGCTTACCGCGTGAATATTAATAACAGGAGAAAAGAAAAATGAGAGACTTAATACCGAAAAACCTGCCGAACGGTAAGGAACTCGTAGATGAGGGAAAACAAATTGGGAAGACCGTTCAACTCGGACCAAACGGCTTTGATCAGAATCGAGACCAATCATTTTTTGACTGGTTTCTGACTGAGCAGTTCAGTGACAATATCATTCTTTTCCCGCAACTCGGATTAAAAACCCTTGATGAACAAGTCGAGGGTATAAAAAAACTATATGATGAATCCCAGAAAAGAGGTTTAAATATTAGTTCGATGTTTGTGACCGCCAGCCTTCTGAATGCTCTGCCTTTCAACGCCAGGGAGCATGTACCCAGTGGAACAAGTTATGTTTACAGCGGAGTGGAAGACTATAAGCGGGTTGCCTTGGCGGCGCCGTTGATGGTCATTTTTGGCGACTTTTGCATCGGCAGTCCCAATTCGGTTGAAAATACGATCAATTCACTGGCCGCTGGAACCATCGGCGTCGGAACGATGTCACAGTTTTCCTGGCGGTATCCTTATTGGAACGATGAGGTAAGCCAGATAGCGGAAACAGTTAAGGCCATGGGGATTGTCGCTGCCAAACGCGATGATATGATCAGTGTAGGTAGTTATATCGGGGATGGTATCCCATCTTCATTTATCGATCATGCCTCTATGGTCGGGTATACACTGGTCGAAAAATACGTTGCCGATAAACTCTGCGGCGCTCTTTACACTATGGGAATGGGTGGTTTGATGAACAACGTTGTCAGCAAATGCGCGACCTGGCTGGCCATCCACGAAGCCGGCAAAGGCGAAGACGGAATGTCAATTACCGGACACTACGAGGGCAATACAATTGATGTGACCGGCGATTTCGCTTATAATTACGGCCTGGTGGCTACCGATTTTCTTCCATTTGCCATCTTGGAACGTAAATATAAAACGGGTGCCTTGTATACTCCCAAACCAGTCACGGAATCAATGCGAGTTCCAACTGTAGAAGAGGTGATCGATGTGTCGGCGGCGTGCAGAGGCGCCATGAAGCGGGTTGAAGATTTCGAGGCGGCAAATCTCTTTGATGATACCGAAATTATCAGCCTGAGGGACAAACTGATAACCGGGGGGAAGCAGTTTTTCGAGAATGTCATTAACGGACTGGAGGACCTGGGTATTGATATCGAAGATCCAGCTCAAATCTTAATGGCGTTGAAAAGACTTGGCGCTAAAGAATTAGAGGAACGTTTCCACTCCGGAGAAGGGAATGCGTCCCAATACCGGGGATTCAAACCAGTGACTCTGACAGGAAAACAAAAGAAATACAACGAATTGATAGATAAGTTCATTGACGAAATTAATGAGAAAAACCTAGCTGGCAACGCTAAGGACAAATCGATTGTGATTGCATCGGCAGACACCCACGAATTTGCAGTTTATATAATGACGGAAGTCTTGAGCAAAATTGGTGCAAGGGTGATTGATGGTGGCGTCGATAGGGATCCGGATTACCTGCTGGAACTGGCGGATAAAGAAAATGCACCCTTCATCGCCATCAGTCTCCATAACGGACAGTGTGTCGACTGGGCCAAGAAGTTCGCAGAAACCGCGGCGGGAAGACACCAAGAGGTCCGACTATTTGCGGGGGGGGTACTGAACACTATGGCAGAGTCCAGTTCCGAACCAGTGGACGCTCGAAAAATATTGGAGGAAATTGGTATTACTCCCTGCAAGGACATAGTGGAACTGGTAAAATATCTTGCCTGAGACCTTAGGGATCAAATCCCGTGCCTGTTATAAACCTGATGCAATTGCGGCTACGTTTCAAGCAATTGAAACGGCTTCATAACAGACACGTTTGTCTCTTCAACATACTTAAGTTAGCGACATTGAATTAAAAACCACTCTAAATGGAGAGATATCCCATGAATCAGCATACCGATAACAATAGTATACTTCGGCTGACATCAGACAAAGATATCGATGCCATCGTCAGTCGTTTGCGTGCGACTTTCAAATCGGGAAAAACGCGACCTCTTACCTGGCGCCTATCCCAGTTGAAAGCGATGCTTGCCATGCTCAATGAAAACGGCAAGGAGTTTATTCAAGCCCTGGAGGACGATACCGGCCGACCTAGCTTTGAAGCCTGGACCGGCGACCTGATGTGCGCTGTTAACGAAATCACTTCAATGCTAAAAGGGGTAAAAAAATGGATGAAACCCCGTCGACTGAAAACACCCCTTGAATTTTTCCCTTCTAGAGCATACAGCTGGCCTGATCCCCTTGGGGTGACCCTGTTGCTGGCTCCCTGGAATTACCCGTTGGAATTGATTTTGAATCCACTGGCCGGTGCAGTGAGTGGTGGGAACTGCGCTATTTGCAAACCATCGGAAATTGCACCCCAGACTTCGACACTGCTGGCCAAGTATATTCCCAAGTATCTGGATACGGACGCCATTGCCGTGGTTGAAGGTGGCGTGCCAGAAACGACTACGCTGCTGACCTATCCTTTCGATCATATTTTCTATACCGGTAACGGAAAAGTAGGTAAAATCATATTGAAGGCGGCGGCAGAGTACCTGACTCCGGTCACCCTGGAACTTGGGGGCAAAAGTCCCTGCATTGTCACCCGCAAAGCCAATCTCGATGTTTCGGTGAACCGTCTGTGTTTTGGGAAGTTCTACAATGCCGGACAGACCTGTGTTGCCCCGGACTATATCCTGGTGGAAAAAGTGATAGAAGAAGAATTTCTGGAAAAAGTCCGGCAGACAATAATTTTGTTTTACAACAATGATCCGAAAAATAACCCGGACTTCGGTCATATTGTCAACGAACACCATTTCAAACGCCTGGAAGCATTGTTGCAGGGTCAGAAATTTTTTATTGGCGGAGAAATGGATATTGATCGACTTTACATCGCGCCAACAGTCATTCGAGACGTACAACCCGACAATGCCCTGATGGAGGATGAGATTTTCGGTCCGATCATGCCCGTTTTGAGCGTAGCGGATCTTGACGAAGCAATTGAATTCTGCAATGAGCGGCCGAAGCCGCTGGCGCTCAGTTTATTTTCTCAGAGCAAAAAAGAACTCAGGGAAATACTTACCCGAACGACCGCTGGAGGGGTGGATGTAAACACGGCACTGCTGCACTCGGGGTCACCCCATATTCCCTTTGGCGGGGTTGGTGCCAGCGGTATGGGAACCTATCACGGTGCAGAGACCTTCAACACCTTTAGTCATCTCAAGAGTGTGTTGCAGCAGGGAACCTGGACCGAATTATTAAGCCAGATGGCATTACCGCCCTACTCGAAATTCAAATGGTATATTGCACGGAAAGTTAGTGGGGTTAAGTGAAAAGTTGAACAAAACCCGCACCCACATTTTCGCTCAACCTCACTTTGTACGTTTGGTTCGATTCCGTTCCGGAGGTTGGGATAGAGTCGATACAATAACGCCAAAGCTTACCGGTTTTCCCAGCAGAATACAACTGACTGTGTAGAAAAGAAACCATTTATAACAAGGAGAATTTTCCTATGAAAAAAGCGAATAGTCAGGTTTACGCTTACCGCTGGGTGGTACTGGGGGTGCTATCGATTCTGAGCTTGGTCATTGAGATCCACTGGGTTAATTTTGCCGCCATTGCCCGGGAAGCCAGACTTTACTACGGTGTAACGGCACTGCAAATTGATTTTTTTTCACTTATATACATGATTGTATTTCTGGTGATGTGCATTCCCGCCTCTTTTATCATCGATAAATACGGGATTCGGATTGGAACGGGTATCGGAGCCGTTTTGATCGTGATTTTTGCATTGATGAAGGGAATTTTTTCGGACAATTATCTGTTGGTGTGTGTTGCCCAGACCGGTTTGGCGATAGCACAGCCATTTCTGACCAATGCTGGCACCAAAGTCGCCAATCACTGGTTTCCAATGACGGAAAGAGCAACAGCGGTGGGGATTGCCAGTATGTCGATGTTTTTGGGAATTATGGTAGCTTTGATCGCCACGCCCTTAATGCTGACACAAAACGCTGCTGGTGCTTCTCAACTGGACAGCATGCTGATGACATACGGTATCATTTCTGCCGTATCCGCTATTTTACTACTGGTTTTGATGAAAGAAAGGCCGCCGACAGCACCGGAGATTGGGGAAGACGAGGAGCGATACACACCGTTCAAGGGAATCAGTACTGTCTTTAAAACCCGGGATATGGTCATCGTGCTGGTGGTCGTTTTTATCGCGTTGGGTACATTCAACGCCATCACAACCTGCATTGATCAGATCAGTCAATTGAAAAGTCTCAATATCGAACAGGCCGGAATGCTGGGTGGCGTAATGTTGATCGCTGGCCTGGCGGGTGCCATCGTTTTACCGATATTATCGGATAGACTGCAAAAACGAAAGATCTTTCTTCTGCTTGGCATGATTGGCATGGCACCTGGTCTGGCCGGAATCATCTTTGCTTCGGATTATATCCTGTTATTGGGATTCTCCTCCTTACTAGGGTTTTTCCTGTTGGGAGCCGCCCCGGTACTCTTTCAGTACAGTGCAGAGATAACTTTCCCGGCTCCGGAATCGACTGTGCAGGGATTGATTCAGTATGTGGGCCAGATTTCCGGAGTTCTGTTTGTATACGCAATGAATCAATTAAGTGTAACTGGGGTCATGTACTTCTTTCTCGCTTTATCTATTATTAGCATTGTTCTTTTTAGTATGATCAAAGAGTCTCCCAGGATATTAATATCTAACTAAAACAGTTGGATTATCAAATTTTATCAGGCTGGCGATGCTATATTTTGCCCATAAATGATGTTGAAAAATATAAAAAACTCTGATGAAAATCCTGGCTAAAGCTGAAACAGCATTACTTTTTATGTAATTCTCATTCAAGAGGATAAATATGAGTGTTGAGACCATTAATAAAATCGCTGTTATTGGAGCGGGTAATATGGGTGGTGGTATCGCCCAGGAGTTTGCCTCCCACGGTTATGCGGTGACGCTGATCGAGATCGATCCTCAAAATCTAGCGAAAGCTATTGAGTCTATCAAAACGAATATCCAGCTACTCATTGATAATGATTTGAGCCCTGTCGAAAATGTTGATTCTGTTTTAGAGAATATCGAAACCAGTACTGACCTTCAGGAAGCAGTCACTGATGTTGATATTGTGATTGAAGCTGTTTTTGAAGATTTGGATTTGAAGCGAAATATTTTTGCCGATCTTGATAAATATTGTGCATCCCATACGATTTTGGCAACAAATAGTTCCGTGATGGTTCCCAGCATGCTGGCGGATGCGACACAACGACCCGAAAAAGTAATAGGCGCTCACTATTTCTACCCGCCGTTTCTGATGCCGCTGGTTGAAATCGTCAAAGGTCCGCAAACTTCCGCCAAAACAGCGAATGTACTGAATGAGATATTAACCAAAATCGGGAAAACCCCGATTGTGATGCAGAAAGAAGTAATCGGTTTTATCGCCAATCGACTGGAAGGGGCATTTATGCGTGAAGCAATCACCCTTGTTGATAAAGGGATTGTAAGTGCTCAGGATATTGACACTGTGATGAAAAACAGTATCGGGCTTCGTCTGCCAACTGTCGGGCCATTTGAGCTGTATGATATACAGGGATGGGACCTGATTGCGATGGCGGCTCCGTTTTTATTGGGGGATTTAGATACGTCTCAGGATTTCCCGGAAATGATGAAGGAGAAACTGGCGAAAGGCGAGATAGGTGCTAAGGCCGGACAAGGATTTTATAGTTGGGATCAAAATAAAATCGATGCAGTGAATGAAAAAATCATGGTCTCTTTAATAAAAATTGCCAAATGGCGGCAATAAAAAATATTCGCGGCGAACCGAGTGATAGCAATTTCCTTTTTGACCATAATCAAAATTCATCCCGTATTTTGATGTCAGTATGAAAATAAGTGCAGTTTACTTCGAAATCGAGACCGTTTGAAATGAATTTTGGGGAATTTCCCTTGCAGAAGTTGTTTTGCCAAGCGTTTTACCCGCTACAAATCACAACTATCCGGTCTTCGCAACCACACTCATGACACGGGAAATGCTATCCCACAATATCCGGTTGATCGGGTACTGCCCATCCGGCATCTTCTATGGGTATCCACACAATCTCCGGCAAGTGAAACTACCACTAAAATACTCAGTCTGGTTGACATTAGAAAAGAACAAATCCTTAGCATGGTTAAGGTTATAGAGGAAAAAGCGTCTCTTGATACTTTTAGGACAAATAAACCTGAGGCACAGAAGATAATTGCTCCCACAGTAGAAAAAACCAAGGCCCCCACAGTGCAGAAGGTGAGTGCACCTGTCGTCCGGGCACAAAAGGTAAATCGAAAAATGTCTGCTGCTGATTTGAAACCATTGCCTGAAAAAAAAGAGGCACTTGGAGCAGAAGAAAAAGTAATGCCGGAACCAGTGAAAAAAAGTGAGATGCAAATTACGCAAGAACTTGAGACTCTGGTTGAGCAAGAACCTGAGACTCCGGTTGCGCAAGAACCTGAGACTCCGGTTGCGCAAGAATCAGAAAACGGCTGAGATATCAGAAACGTCTGGGTGAGATGTACTTAAAACGTCATGTTTTCAATGGCTTTGAATCGAAACTCCCTCGACTGCGAATGACCGGCAATACGGGTGCAGCAATTTAATACAGACCATTTGATATAGAAGGTGCTCATATTCTGCCTGCCTGAAAAGCCTGTCAAGAGCTTGTACCGGGATAAAAACCTTGATTTTTCTGACAATGTGTTTACAAATATTGATATAACAACAATTCACGATGACTACCGAAAAACTATTCAAAACCCAATAAATGAGGGAACAATGTCTGATGCTAAAACTGTACTTTATGAAATTCGCGATGGTGCTGCCTGGATTATCCTGAATCGGCCTGAGGTTCGCAATGCATTGTCGGCTGAACTGGTCAATGAGCTTTATGCCCATCTGGAAACCGCTAACGCGGATGATGCAGTACGTTGTATTGTCATCACGGGTAATGGCAAAGCTTTCTGCGCGGGTGCAGATTTAAAAAGCCCTCCCGGATCAATCATTGCGGGAGCCCAGTCAATTGGACTCCCCGATGCTCTGAAGAGTATTCTGAATAGCAGAAAACCGGTGATAGCGGCCATTAACGGCGCGGCCTTCGCGGGCGGACTTGGATTGGTGGGAGCGGCAGACATTGTGATCACAGCAGAGGATGCTAAATACAGTTTCAGCGAGGTACGCATTGGGGTGATACCGGCGATGATTTCAGTTGTCTGTCTGCGCAAGTTAGGTAACCATCATGGCATGAGACTGTTTTTAACCGGTGAGCGTTTCGATGGTAACCAGGCTGTATCGTATGGTTTGGCGCACCGGGCAGTGAAGGCCGCAGCGTTGGAAGTTGCGGTCCAGGAAGAGATTGACATGATCAAACTCGGTGGTCCTATTGCGGTTGCGGAAGCCAAGCGGCTGGTACGCGAAGTCCCGGAGTTGTCAATCGATGACGGGTTTGAACTGACCGGAGAATGGAGTATGCGCTTGTTCAAATCCGAAGAGGGCACCGAGGGGATTACGTCTTTCGTGGAAAAACGCAAACCGAACTGGGTCACCAAAAACGAAGATAAATAGTCGGCAATCACCTATCTTTACATAGATCCGCCACGCCTCTGGTGATATTTTCGCTCAAGGCGGTCGCTTAACTTCCCTCAAGCACCACCAATGGCGGGCGCCAATACATTATCATTTAATCATCATCATCATCATCATCATCATCCTCCTCGTCGTCATTTTCATCCTCATCGGGGACGAAGCGGGTAATATAGCTGGTGTCGAAATTACCATGGATGGCATCAGCGTCGGTATCTTTGGCGGCCTGTATGATATTCTCAATATTCAGATAACTCTTGGCACTGGGGCCGGGGACAGACATGGATAAAAGGTCAGGATGAGTTTGTTACAGGATGCGATTATTTCTTGCAGGTGCAGTCTACAAAATAGAAGCAAAAACAACTAGCTAAATCGACCGCTATTTCTCATTTAGCGTTATCACAGGCGTTTCTGTAAATATTTGTTCAAACAGAAGGTTTGTGGTTCCAATAACAGTGACCCCATGTTAACTGTCTGAATAAAAAATAGACGCTTGCTCCAGATAACGTGTGTCATGTCAACTGACGAAAGTAGTTACCCCTGGCGCCTTCATTGCATCCGGTGATGATGGTTATCAGGCGGAGAAGGTGGCCGTGGCATTGGGTCCCTGATGCATTTAATCCTTTCTCGTTCTGAGATAGGAAGCGAATTTGGGTTTCCCGTTTTTGGTAAATCCATAATATTTAAATGTCACGAGCGCACCGACAGGGGGTGGCGTTCGTCTTAATGCGTCGGAGAAACCAGACCCCAGTTTGAAAATGACACCGTTTTCGAGCTTCAACGTCAGACTTCCCATCATGTTTAAAAATTTTCCGTTCCCTTCATTAATGAATGTCACCTCGCCTTCCATGTCCTCGGAAAATTTTAATTTCAGGACATGAGGGGTTCTTCCGGTATGATAATCCAGGTTTGGATTTTTAAGAATAACCCCTTCTCCGCCTTTGGTTTTAATCCCCTCCAGGAACTGTTCGAGATGCTTCCTGTCTTTGCATTTTATTTGGGGAATGATCCTGACGTATTTGTTTGGATACTGTTTAAACCATTTTTTTGCTTTTTGTAGCCGGGCAGGGAAATCTCCAGGGGCGTTCGGGACTTCAAAAATATTGTAGGTAATCTGTTGCCACTGATCAGAAGGAACTTTATCAAGTACAGTGGATTGAATAAATTCAAACTGGCTCTCCCCACTCCAGAGTTCTCCGTCCAGTGCAAACGGGGGAAAATGTTTCAGGAACCACTGGGGTGGATGCAGCATTTTTCCCTTGCGGGTCAGCAGGTTGTTTCCGTCCCAGTATCCCCGGATACCATCCAGTTTTTCGCTCATGAACCAATCGGTAACTTGCTCATCACCACGATATCGTTTGGCTTTTTGTATATCCAGCTCCGTTGAAAAAGCGAGCGTGACTGAGAAAAATAGTGTCAGTGGGATGACAATAATGCAAAACTGTTGTTTGAGATTCAAAGAAAATTTCATCATATCCTCCTTGAGTTAGAATTAGAACTGATTCACCATTCATCAGTTGTTTAAGGAACAATAACCCATTTCAAAGAACGGTTGGCTCTGAAAAATTCAAAGCCGAATGCATTTTTTCATCGTTGAATTCGAGTAAAAAATTCAACCATCATCATTGCCCATTGATATATACAAGAACACAAATTTAAGCAACTGTTTATTAAATGAACCGGATTTTGCGGATTTCAGATATCCTTTTGAATCATTATCCTCTCGACTCTGGAAGCGTTCTGAATAGATATAACCAATTCCTTTTATCGATGAGTTAAAAATAGCGCCATGGTTGGATGCGTAATGCTTCCGGAGAAGTGTGTCTACCTCCGGATGATAGAAAAATGTGTTTTTCCAGTTAAGCAGTGAAAATTATATTTTCTGGTTTTAAATTGAAAATTGATCGATTTCGATTTGGGTTCAATGCTGAATCGGTTCGGAAAATTTAGGCACAATTATCTGTAATACACAGATAAAATTAAAGTATCCAAATTTAGGTTGACATTAAAAGAAAGAAGTATATATTAAAATGTAGTTTATGATATAAAGTACTTTATTGGGAATTTCCGGAGATAATTATGGACAGTGTGGATAAAAAGCAGATTGAGAAGCTGCTGGAAGACATCACGTCAATCAAAGAGGTGATCAGCGATAACAAACCGTTGCTTAGACAAATGTTATTGCCGATCCATTTCAGGGTGATAGCGCTCATTGCCGGTGTTGCAACGATTGGTCTGTCTGCGCTCTATTACGTTCTTTTGGAACAGTATGGGAGCTATGACCTGATACCATCATACCTGCAAATGATTGCCCTGGGCCTGGTGGCGGTGGCGTGGCTGGCAGTGGCCGTCCTGAAAAGAATTCTGTGGATGAAATCCCTGAAGCAGATTGACAGTTCCTATACATTTGGAAAACTGATCCGGAATTTATACTCCTACCAGCTCCTGCATCTCTGGGTGCCGATCATGGTGAGCGCGCTGCTGTTGAGTTTATATTCTTATTATCTGGGGATACCGAGGTACATCGTCACCACGGTCGCTTTTAGCCTGGGCATCGTTTACAACTCAATTGGGAGTACGACCCGCATCACCCAATACATGATTACCGGATACTGGATGATTGTGACGAGTGCGTTACCCCTGTTGTTTCCCGATGTGTCAGTGCTCATTTGGCTTGCCTTGTCCATCGGGTGTGCCATGCTCATTTTTGTGCTCACCAGTGGAAGATCAAAACAGAGACAGGAGTAACCTTGGCTGCTATCAATAAAATAGTCCATGAGCCGGCCAGGTTAAGAATATTGACGTTCCTGGTCACAAGCGAAAAGGAGGCTGTCAGTTTCAATGAGCTGCAGACAAAACTGGAATTCAGTTCGGGGAACCTCTCATTGCAGCTGAAAAAACTCAACGCCTCGGAATATGTGGCTATTCACAAGACATTTAAAGATAACAAACCATTCACAACGGTCTCTCTGACACCCACGGGAGGCGAAGCGTTGAACCAATACGTTGATGAGATGAAAAAACTCATCCACAGTTTGAAGAAGTCTTAGGATTTCTCAGGAGAAGATTATGAACAAGCTTTTATCTGCGTTGACAGTCTATTTTACGACTGTCCCCGACCGGTTACGCCCGAAAAAATGGTTGATTTGGATCGTGTTTATTGCACTCACCGTTTTTGCGGCGTTTGGCGTACAGCGGACGGAATTTGATATGACCATGGAGGGCTGGTTCTCGGATGATGACCCCATCAAGGTCGCCCTCGATGAATTTCATGCGGAGTTTGGAAGTGACGATGGGGTGTTTATCGTATACAAACCTGTTGATGGTGACGTTTTCTCGGCTGCTTCACTTATAGCCGTTAAGGGGATTCGAGAGGATCTGCTCGGTTTTCGGTTACGCTTGGAAGACGGTGAAACATCCGCCCTGGAGCATATTGTCCGCATCAACACCCTGGTCAATGCCACGGTACTGACGGCAGAAGAGGATTCGCTGGTTTCGAGGCAGCTGGTGGGCAGGCACATCCCGACAACCCCGCAGGAAGTTGACCGGATTCGTGCGACCGCCGAAGCGCAGAAAAACTTTCCACTGCTGTATTTCTCCAAGGATGCGAAATATGGCGGTATTTTTATCGAAACCGATTTTGGCACCATCCCCCTGGACAGTGAAGAGGGTGGTTCAGAGGACGGGGAGGAAGATGAATTTGGTGAAGAGGCCGAAGAAGGTGAGATGAACATGGACATGGCGGATGATAATATCGTCGTCGAACGTCCTCGTTTTAAAAGCACGGACATGAACGACTATCTGGACCTGATGGATGAGATTAATAAGGTACTGAATAAGCCGGAATATACGGGTCATCTGGAATACTACCCCATCGGTAATGCACCGATGATGGATTATGCGATGGAGATCATGGCCGAGATGGGGCCTATGTATTCAGCGATGATTCTAATCATGATGGTGCTGTTGTGGATTCTATTCCGCTCGCTCAGTACTGTGGTCTGGCCGATTTCCATTGTGGTGCTGAGTACGGTCTGGGTAGTCGGATTTACGGGTTGGTTGGGAATTACGATCACCACTATGCTAATGCTGACGATCATGCTGATTCTGGCAGTGGGCACCGCGGATGCCATCCATATCATTTCAGGCTATCTGTTTGCCCGGAATAATGGGGATGCCCATGCAGAGGCCATGCGCTTTGCCTACAAAAAATCGGCGATGGCCTGCATGCTGACCACGCTGACGACCATGATGGGGATGCTGGCGTTGACCTTCACACCCATTGCCCATATTGAAGTGTTTGGCTTTATGTCAGCCATCGGGGTGGCCCTGGCGCTGCTTTTTACGGTCTACCTGCTGCCGGTCATGTTGGATCTCTGGGCACCGACACCGCATGGGGTTAAGCCGGACAAAGAGAAAAACAAGGAAACCAGCAGACTTGTGCGTATCCTGCTGGTAATCACAGCACCGCTCAGATGGTTGGGTACAACAGGTGGGAAGTTGGTACCAAATATTTCATACCATTTGCAGAGACTACTCGATCAAGTACTTCCCATTGTTCAAAAGAGTCCTACCGCCTTTGCAGGCCTTTTTCTAACGGTATTTGCCATCTGTCTCTATGGAGCCACCCAGGTGAAGGTGGATTCCAATATGATTGAGCAGTTCAAGGAGGGCACCGAAATTCGTAAGACATACGAAATAGTAGATGCCAATATGATGGGGACCCAGAATATGGAGATCTTTGTGGATATGGGCCATGAGAACGCACTCCAGGATCCTGCCGTACTGAAGGTCATGGACAGTTTGCAGGATACACTGGCCGCAAAATATGACCATCTGGTGGTGAAGACCTCATCCCTGGCGGATGTGGTCAAAGACTCCTACCAGACCTTGAACGAAGGCCGCCCGGAGATGCACATCATTCCAGACCAGCAGAATGTGCTGGCCCAGACCCTGTTTCTCTTCAACAATGCGAACCCGGAAGATCGCCGGAAACTGGTGTCGGATGATTATCGTAAGTCTCATATTACCGTACAGCTTTACAACTCAGGTTCCTATGAGTATATCCAGGTGTTTGCCAGGATGCGCTCTGATATCGATCAGGCCTTCAGTGGTCTGAAAGGGGACTATCCCGAGATGGATATCTCTATCACTGGTGGCCTGGCCCTGATGATGGAGCTGTCTGATTATATTACCTGGTCTCAAATGAAGAGCCTGGGACTGGCGATTGCGGTCATCAGCATCATCCTGATTTTTGTCTTTGGATCATTTCGGGCGGGTTTGATCTCCATTATCCCGAATTTGATTCCGGCCACCCTGACTTTTGGACTGCTGGGGCTGTTTTCAATCCCCCTGGATATGGACACGATGGTCATTGCACCGGTTATTATCGGGATTGCGGTGGATGATACCATTCATTTTATCACCCATTACCGGGGCGAGGTCCTGCTCGATGGGGATATTGCCAGAGCCTTGCGAGACACCATCAAGGAAGTGGGGCAGGCGATTACCTTTACCTCCCTGATCCTGGGTCTGGGATTCAGTGTGATGGCATTTTCCAACCATATGGGAACCTCCAATATGGGACGTTTTGGGACCCTGGCGATCTTTGTGGCCCTGTTTTGTGACCTGTTTCTGCTACCGGCCATGATCCTGATTTTCAAGCCGCGGTTTATTCAGAAGCATGCGGAAGCGACTGTGGATCAACCGGTGAATTAATCAACAAAAAGAGACTGAAAAATGAAAAATAAAACGATTGTGATACTGGCAGCACTTCTGCTGCTGCTGGTCGGGCTACCGGCGGCGGTGGTCGGACAAAGTGCCCGGGATATCGTACTGAAAGTCGACAAAGTGGTCAGAGAGTCTTCATCCTCGTCAATTCAGAAAATGAAGCTCGCTACCTGTAAGTATGGGAAAAAGAAGAAAAAGATCGTCTGTGTCGAAAAACCACGGATCAAAGTCATCGAAAGTATCCAGAAGGATATGGGGCCTTCCGGCAAAGACACCTATGGGGTTTCCATCATCCTCGAGCCCATCGGGGAAAAGGGAATTGGGATGCTGAGCTATGACTATGACGCCGCTGATAAAGATGCGGATACCTGGCTCTACCTGTCGGCCCTGGGAAAGGTCAAACGGATGATTTCCAGTAGCGAGGACAGTGATGAGAGTGGCAGTTTTTTCGGGACCGAATTTTCTGTCGAGGACATGGAATCAACCAAGATTGATGATTACAAATACAAAATTATCAAGAACACCACATATCGAAAACGTCCGGTATGGATCGTTGAATCGGTACCGACCTCCAAGCGCATGAGAAAGACCCGCTACAGCAAAACCGTTACCTGGATTGACAGGGAGCGTTATATTGTTTTAAAAGTCCATCTCTACAATCGGCATGGCAAGCCACACAAGCGTCTGTCCATGAGGGATATCAAACTGATTGACAATGTCTGGGTGGCGCGGAAAATGAGCATGAACAATCTCATCTCGCGGAGAGTCACCCACATGCAGCTCTATTCCATTGCCTTTAACATCGACGTGCCGGACGATTTTCTGACCCAGCGGACTTTGACAGATTTTGCCTTCCGGGAGCGGGAACTCAATAAACTGCGCCGGCATATTAAATGATGCAGGTTCTCTAGAGTCGATTAAATTGTAAAATCAACATCTCAATGAAACATATTATACTGTTTGGTTTGCTCCTGGTTTTTTGCAGCCCGATCTCTGCTTCGGAGAGTGCGGATCCTGATCCATTGGACCCGGAACTGTCCGCAGTGGCCGACAGCTTTGAAGCGGAAGATCAATTTGAAGAGGAAGACGCATTCGGTGAGGAAAGTGAATTTGAAGCGGCAGACAGCTTTGAAGAAGGCGAGCTGTCATTGCTGTCCCGAATTCTTTCCCCGGCCCGGTTCACACTGATGCATGGATTATCGTATAAAACTGAAGCGCCGACAAAGGTGATGAACAACCGCTCTTCTATGCGGCTGGAATATGCGAAACTTTTCGGAGAAACCTTTTTCCTGCAGCTGGATACCAAGATCAATGCCTATTGGGCTGATGATCATCGGTCTGGAGAGGAGGATCTGAAACTGGAAACCAATACCCGCGAAGCGTTTCTGCAGATGAGTTTCGGCCGGACCAGTTTAAAACTGGGACGGCAGATCTTGATCTGGGGGGAGTCTGACGGGGGTGCCATCACCGATGTGATCAGCCCCAGGGACTATGCGGAGCTTTTTTTTATATCGCTGGAAGAATCACGTATTGGCCAGACGATGTTGGTGGTTGATCAGTTTACAGACTTTGGGGACTGGAGTCTCTTTTACATCTCCGAGCCTGAATTCAACGAATATCCCACAGAAGGTACCGGCTACCATTATGATCTTTTTGCCGGGCAGGCGGAATTCCTGACCGACACATCTGACGAGAGTAAAGTAGAATACGGTTTGCGCTGGAAAAAGACCTTTGGCAAGAGTGATGTGGCTTTGATGTCCGCCAGCCTGCTGGAAAATGACTATGTCTACCGTCCAGAGGGGTTTTCCATGTCCAGTGGCAAAAGCATCTTCACCAAAACCAGGCAGCGATTCTCCATGAAGGGCCTGGCCTTCAACTACGTCAGGGGGAGTTTCCTCTTTAAAGGAGAGATGGCCAGCAAATCACCTCGCTCCTTCAATGATGCTTCTTTCCAGATTGTTAAGAAAGATGTGCAAGATGTGGCCGTTGGTCTTGAGTATGCCCCAGGTGGAACGGTTACCCTCGGTTTCGAGGCGGTCAACAGTCATGTGGTGGATTGGGAGGATACACTTTTAAATACACCAGAGGATGCAAATTCAGTGGTGATCGCCATTAGCAAGACTTTTCTCAATGAAGACCTGTCCGTCAATTGGATGAGCAGCTACAGCAATCCTCAGGAGGCGATCTTTCACAGCCTGAGAAGCGCCTACACTTTGAACGATAACGTCAAATTCGAAGGGGATGCTTTTTTCCCGGATATTCGTTCTCCGGAAAACGGATCCTGGATTTACAGAGATCAGAAACAGATTTCCTTCAGAGCTCTGGTTCAGTTTTAGCGGTGTTATCACTTTCTGTCCGGGAAATCTCTCCATCCACCAGGCGGTCTTGAATTCCCAGAAAATCTTCAACCGTCTGCTCGATATAGAGGGCCTGTTCGCTTTTATTCAGGCCTGATACCAGACGGACGACCTTTCCGCTTTTGAGGATTGCGTAAACTTCAAAGGATGACCAGAAGAGTTTCTTGCCCCGATGGATCTTCTCACTGGAGTAGAGCTGGTCCAGTTCATTTAGTTTGATCGTAATGTTCCTGAAAAAACCAAGCGGTATATCGGTCACCTGCAATCTATCCTTAACCATATAGAGCTTTGTCTTGTTGATAAAACCGGCCAGGACGAAATATGTCAGAAACACGCCAGAAACGAAATGTAAAACCAGGTAGGCCAGGGCCAGGGGATTGTCGGTCGGGATGATACCCGCCCGGTACCAGAGAATAGGGGTCAGATCCCAGCCGAGACAAAAGGGAGCCAGATAAAGCAACTGATTACTCAACCAACGGTACTCGATCCTCAACTCATCCTTCTCTTTTTGCAGTTTAAGACTCTTCGGCAGTTCCATGTCGTCCCGCCGGATACTTTTGGTCGAAGATTGAAGTTGAGAGTCGCAATCGAAAATCCGGTTGCATTCGTTACATTTTGCGATTTTCTTTTCAAAATCGATGCTTTCAACATCAATCTCGTTTTTACACAGGTCACAAGTAACTTTCATATTTTCCTTCGGGATAAGGTATATGCAATCTGGCTATGTGACGACGTTCTCTCCGGAAAATTAAACCGTTTTTCCGGATGGTTTTTAAGGTTTTTTACTGGGATGTACTGATCCTATCAGGTCAGAGTCAAGGGGGTCAACGGATGTTTGTGAGTTGAGCATGGGGGCGCTTTCAGCCGCATCGCAACCCCAGACCCTCGACAAATGAACAAATGGGGTGCTACATTGCAAATGGATTCTGCTAAAGGCGTCCACTCTTTGAATTAATCACTTACAGAGCATCAATGAATCAGAAATTAGAACAAGAATTTGAGATAAGCGGTGAGTATATTGAGCTGATCAAGCTCTTGAAAGCTGCCGGAGTTTGTCAAACCGGAGGACACGCTAAATTGGTCGTCAGTGATGGTGAGGTCAAGCTGAACGGCGAGATCGAAACCCGTAAAAAAAGAAAAATTCGCAAAGGAGATTGCGTCGAATTTGAGAATCACTATCTTAAAGTGACCTGAGGTGATAGGGGGCAAACCGTCAATTCAGATAGGGGAAAAATGGATGAATGTCTATACCGGCAGGCAAAAGCGCTTGTTTGTGAAACCCTGGAAGTTGGTGAAGAGGAGTTGCAGAACTCAACTCATTTTGTAGATGATCTGGGAATTGATTCGATTTTAATCATTGAACTGAAAACCCGGTTTGAAGAGCAATATGATATTACTATTGGCAAGCAGGTGCTGAAAGATCTGAATTGTCTGACGGATATTATCGGGTATTTGACTGAAAGAAATATTCAGGCCCTGCTGTATCCAAAGCCATGAGAATCTCAAAAAGAGTATCGCGGCATACCCAATTCCGCATTGAGCAAGCCCTGTTCAAAAGCCTCTACTTATTCTGCCGCGCGATTCCTGCCCGCTGGGTTCTCGGAATGGGGAAAGGCGTGGGGACCCTTGCCTGGAAGCTCAAAGCACGTCGCAAGGTGGTCCTGAAAAACCTGTCCCTGGCCTTTAAAGACAAATACAACCAAAGCGAAATCGAAGAGATCGCCTTTAAAAGCTACCAACATTTCGGACGTGAAATGATGCGGGTTCTCATTCTGGATCAGGAAGCCCAGAAGCCGATAGAGAGCTGGATTGATATCAAGGGGTTGGATCTGCTTAAAAATCGTGAGCAGAAAGGGGGCCTCCTGGTGGGAGGGCATATCGGCTGCTGGGAGATTGCCAATTTTGTGCTGCCAAAGCTGGGTGAGCATGTGACAGTCTTTACCGGTTCCCATACGAATAAAGTGGCTGACAAATGGCTCAACCAGATCAGGTCCAGGGCGGGGACCATCACCGCAGGTGCGGGAGACGATCGGATCGAACTATTTGAAACCGCCCAAAAAGGCCTGGTCGCCATCGTGGGGGATCAGGCCCCACCCAAGGCTCCCATTCTGATCGACTTCTTCGGTCGGGCCACCGACGCCGCCCAGGGGCCCGCATTGCTCTCCCTGCTGAACAGGGTGGATTTCTTCTACTTTTCCTGTTTGAAAATGGGTGAGCGTATGCAGGTCACCATTAATAAAGTGGACTTTGAAATGGCTGAGACCCGCAAGGAGAATGTTAAGCGGCTGACTCAGGCCTATTTCAAGATCCTGGAGGCGGAAATTGCTGACCATCCGGAACAGTACTTCTGGATGCACAAGCGCTGGAAGCACAGCCCGGATGTGGACTATGGGGAGAACGACGTCCTATTTTGACGGCATCGCAATAATTCCGCCATAAGGCCATTTTACCTGGTCTTTCCCCGGCGGATAGACCTCAAATCTCTCAAAACCCGCTTTATTTAAAGACTGTTCCCACTCATCCAGGGTCAGATACCCAATATTCTCCCGAAACCCCGGTTCCAGTTTAGCTTTGTTATAGCTTTGAAAGGTAGACTGCAGGTATTCAAACAGAAAGAAGTGTCTGGGATCGGTCCTGAAAGCCATGGTGAAAACCAGAAAACCGTCCGCTTTTAAAATCCTATTGAACAGTTTAAGGGTCCGATCCAGGTCGATCACATCGTAAAGTACATGTTCAAGGATGATCAGGTCCAGGGACGCCTCCCGAGTGAATTCACTGCCATTCAAACTCAGTTGATCCAGGTTGGCGGTCTTAAAGGTGAAGCGATCGAAAATCGCACCCGGGAGCTTTTCCCTGAGTGCTTCCCGCCCTATTTTTATCAAACTCAAGCTGATATCAGTGAAATAGTACCGATCGATCTTGTCCAGGACCGATAGAAAATCGGGGTCGCCTAACCCATCCCTTATGATGGACCCAATGCCGGCTCCCCCTTCCAGGACGGTGACGGAATCCCGGGTGGTGGTCTTCTCCCGTAACGTCCGTAAAACCAGTTGATGGCAAGGCAGTTTGACCTTAGCTGTCAGCATCAGGTCTTCCCAGAGCTGCATGGCCTCCCGGAAGTTATCGTTGGCCAGGGTCAGCAGGGCATCTTCCCCCTTGAAGAGCACTTGATCAGCAACGTCCCTGATGTTCCGCAGGATGCTGAAAAAATTCCGTTTCTCCGGGTTTTGATTCAGGAAGGCGTTCAGCTTTTTATCTCCCGGGTCCTCATCCTCTATGAGCTGCTCCACTGACAGAAATCCGTCGTCTGTCACCGTCAGGCTCCCTGTGTCCAGAAAATATTCGATCATCTTGCGTGAAAAATGAAAGGCCGTCAGGGAGGGGTGAAAATCGGGATCTGAGATTTCCTGGTAGGGCTTTTTTTCAATTAAACCGGTGTTGATAAAATGCCAACAGAATATCTGCTTGACAATTACGGCCACAAAACGGCGGTAAGTCTCGATCTCCCTGGAGAATTCATCGTTGTATACATCGCTCAAATCGATGTTAGTGAGCCTGCTTTTCATAGGCGTTTTCGGCTGTTTCCACCAGAGTTTCTATCTAACTTCAAAATTCTGGGGCCATAGTAAACAATTCGCGCTCTGAAAACCACCCTTTTATTTAAAACAGAAAGCCGGGTCCTTTGGGTTCGGGGTCTTTATTAATTTTGAATCTTTATTGGGGAAGAAGATGGCGTATGAGGTCAGTTTTTGGGCATTACCTTCAGGGGGAGTACCAGGACAAGACCGAGAACAGCGATTCCGGTTAAGACTGCAAATGATGACTGATAGCTGTCGCTGACATCGAAAATGTAACCGGAAATGGTCGGGCCGATGGTTCCTCCGAGTGTTCCGACAAACAGAACGATACCGAAGAGTTTTCCCAGGGAATCCGTTCCAAAGAGCTCGGCAATCAGCGAAAATCCACAAATCATCAGGTAGGCGCTGCGCCAGCCATAAGCGGTGATCAGGGTGGTTGCCAGTATCCATAAAAATATTTTTTCAAGTCAATTCCTCAAACAAACGCTGTAAATGTATAGGGGTATCAGCAAAGCAATGGTTTTAATTCGGCTCACGAATTATACAGTCGGGGCCTTCATTATGGGGGCTGTTGATCTGTTTTGAGATCGGAAAGGGGGTCATCTCTTCTGCCGTGAATGGAACCAGCAACTTGCTGAGGCTTTTTGGATCCTGGTTTTCAGGATCCAGCCAGAATTGGTAGTCATCCGTCTTTAGAATGACCGGCATACGATGGTGGATGGGCTTGAGCACGTCATTGGCTGTAGTAGTGATAATGGAACAGGAGAAAATGGTCTCTTGTTCGGAAACCCATTGTTCCCATAGCCCGGCAAAGGCAAATGGGCGTTCATTCTTCATGCGGATGCAGTAAGGCGTTTTTGCATCCCGTTCCTTCCGCCACTCGTAAAAACCGTCGGCAGGAATCAGACAGCGCTGTTTTTTAAAGGCATTGCGGAAGGAAGGCTTTTCAGCAACGGTTTCTGCCCGGGCATTGATCATCTTATGGCCGATTTTTGCATCATTCGCCCAGGAAGGAATCAGGCCCCAGCGAAACCAGCTTGCTTTACCGTTGGGTTCGTTGGGGAAAGCCAGAATCTCCTGAGAAGGGGCAATATTAAAACGGGGCTTGTAGACAGAGCCAATATCGATCCAGGGAAATGCTGCCTGTAGCTCAGTCAAGTCAATTGTTAAAGCGAAACGACCGCACATGTGTACCTCCTGCTAAATTACGATTTCTCTTTACTCATTATCTCACTGTTTGGACGACCTGTGCAATCTTTATCTGATCTTCTGAAAAAGAAACCGTGGATATCATCTGCATCTGGCATAAACCCCTTGGCGGGGCGCATACTGAATAGTTACACTAAATGTTACATATAGTTACGGATGCGGGTGTATTCATTTTCGTTGAGGCGTTGGTATTTTTCATTTTGTGCCAGTGGAATCACCTCTGCCCTTTTTAGTTCAGGAGAGAAGATCCGGGAAACCAGCACCGATGTGGCACCATCCTGTTTCTGCAATTTTCCGGTGATGCAGAGAAACCGCTGCTCTTCAATGATCTGGCTGTAGCGCGCATAGACGTGGGGGCGGATGACGACCTGTACGGTTCCATATTCGTCCTCCAGGGTCACAAAGAGCATCTTCTGGGCGGTGCCGGGGGATTGCCTGACCAGGACCATCCCGAAAACGCAGATCGTACGGCCTGCATCCACCCGGGAGATGTTGTCCGAGGTGACAATCTGGTTGACTGGCACAGGATAGACCCAGGCCTGCTCTTTGATCAGACGGGTGAAATGACGACCGAGAGAGGTTCCGGTAGCTTGATAATCGGCTTCCACCGTCTCCATCTCCGTCTCTTCCGGGAACAGCACGCTCTCGTCTTTCTCCTCCTCTTCCGGTGCGACGGTAAACTGAAAATTCTCTCCTTGCAGGTAGTGTCGGTAGCGGGGAGATTCGGCCAGCCAAATGGCGGATTTTCTGTCCAGGCCGAATACCAGCAGTGCATTGGCCGCTGCGAGTGCCGTCAGATCCGTCCGGGTGAGGTCACAGCTCGCCAGAAAAGCATCCAGATCCGGCCACTTTTGAACGGCAGGACGTTTTGCCACAGCTGCCCGGGCGGCGGTCTGACCAAGGCCGGTGACCATGTTCAGGCCTAGCCGGATACCGAATTGGGGGGCGCTGCTGTCGGATGCAACCGGTTCCAGGGTCGCGTCCCAGTCTGAACGGTTGACACAGACCGGCAGAATGGGCACCCCGCTGTGCCGGGCGGTTTTGATCAGGGTATCCGGTTGATAAAATCCCATGGGCTGGGAGTTGAGCAGGGCCGCGAAAAAGGCGGCGGGATAATGACACTTCAGGTAACAGGAGGCGTAGGCCAGCAGGGCAAACGAGGCTGCGTGGGATTCGGGAAACCCGTAGCTGGAAAAGCCCTGTATCTGTTTGACCACCTCCTGAATAAAGTCTTCTCTGATGCCGTTTTCCACCATCCCCTGGGTCAGCTTGATCACCCAGCGTCCGATGTTGCCCTTGGCGCTGAAGGAGCCGATATTCTTGCGGATCTCGTTGGCCTCTCCCGGTGTGAAATTCCCGACAGCGATGGCCACCCGCATCAGCTGTTCCTGAAAGATAATGGTGCCATAGGTCCTTTTCAGGATGGGTTCCAGCCTTTTGTCCGCATAGACCACCGGCTCCAGCCCGTTTCTGCGTCGCAGGTAGGGATGCTTGACCCCGGCCAGTATGGGCCCGGGGCGGATGATCGCCACCTGCACCACCAGGTCGTAGAAGTTTACCGGTTTGAGTACCGGCAGACTGGCGCGCTGTGCTGCAGACTCGATTTGGAAGACCCCGACCGTCTCCGCCCGCTGGATCATGCGATAGGTCGCCGGGTCGTCCGGCGGAATGGTGGCCAGGCTCAGGGGGACCCCATGGTGGGCCTGTAGCAGCTCAAAGCATTTTCGGATCGCTGTCAGCATCCCCAGCGCCAGGATATCGATCTTGAAAAAACCCAGGGCTTCCACATCCTCTTTTGACCACTGGATCACTGTGCGCCCTTCCATGGTGGCAGGTTCCTGGGGGACCATCCAGTCGAGGGACTTGTCTGCCAGCATGAAGCCACCGGAATGAACCCCCAGAAAGCGGGGGAAGGTCAGGATCCGCTCCGCCAGGGTGATCCACCAGTTCCAGGTGTGATCGGGGAGGATGGGCAGCCGGTTGTTTTCTTCCGCTTGCTGCCGTACCGCGATGATGACCTCGTCGTTTGTTTGGGTACGGGCGTTGATGGTTCCCAGGGCCTTGGAAACCTGATCGATCAGGACTTCGGGCACTCCCAGGGCTTTGCCGGTAAAACGGATCGCGCCCTTTGCTTTGAAGGTGATGACATTGCAGACCATGGCCGCCTTGTCCCTGCCGTAACGGTCATAGATATAGCGAATGACCTCCTCCCGCCGTCCGTTTTCGAAATCCACATCAATATCCGGTGGGTCCCCCCGTTCTACCGAGATAAAGCGTTCGAAGAGCAGGTCGAACTTGTCCGGATTGACCGCCGTGATCCCCAGCACGTAGCAGATGGCACTGTTGGCAGCGCTGCCCCGCCCCTGGCAGAGAATCTCACGGGCCCGGGCCCAGGAAACGATATCCCAGACGGTTAGAAAGTAGTCAGCGAAATTCAGCTTTTCCACCAGGGCAAATTCGTGATTTAACAGCCGCACGACTTTCTCCGGCAGGGGGGTGCCGAACCGTTCCCCTGCCATTTTCCAGGCCAGATGTTCCAGGTAGCTCTGGGCCGTGTATCCCTCGGGGATCATCTCCTTGGGATAGTGGTAGGTCAGCTCGTCCAGGTCGAAATCGAAACTGGCTGCCAGGTCCGCCGAGTTCCGCAGCGCGGTTTTGGCACCGGGCAGGTTGCCGTAGATCTTCTGGAGTGATTCCAGGGAGTGCAGGCAACGCCGGGTGTTGACAAAGAGCTGCTCCGGAATCTCGTCCAGGGTCCGGTTATGGCGCATGGCATGGAGCAGGTCGCTGACATCCTTCTGCCTGCGGTCGGCAAAAAAAACGTCCTGACTGAACAGGGTCGGTGAATTCAGGCTGCGGGCCAGCGCTTGTGTCGGCTTGATCCAGCGGTCTTCTACCTGGCTGAGATGCCTGCTGATGGCAAAATAGAGTCGTCCGCCAAAATGGGCTTTGATATTACCGAAGCGCTGTCTGAGTTGTTCCAGGTTCTGCCCCTCCTCTCTGCGGATCAAGCCCCTCATGGGCTGAACCGCGACCAATTCGTCCACCGGTGCAGCGAGCAGATAATCCAGGGGCACATTGCCGCCGCTTTTGCCATTGCGGTGGCTGTAGGAGAGAAGCCGGCAGAGGTTGAAGTAGCCCCGGTGGGTCAGGGCATAGAGCACCAGCGTGTCCTGAAAATAGAGCGGCAGCTCGTGGTCCTTTGCCAGGTGAATCTCCGCACCATAGTGGAGATCGAGGTTCAGCCCCCTCTCTTCCCGCCGTATCTCCTTGCGGTGACCATAGGCCCTGGCAATTCCGTATACGCCGTCATAATCGGCGATACCCAGACTTCGATACCCCAGGCGGTCTGCCCGGTCTACCAGTTCCCCGGGGTGGGAGGCGCCGATCAGGAACGAAAAGTTGGTGTGGCAGATCCATTCGTGCCAGTGATTAACCAAAGATGCCATGTTGATACCAGTTACCGGCGGAATCCTGAAAAATCCAGGTGGCATTCCCATCCGGATCGATGTGTTTGAAATAGTGTCGTTCGATGGCGGCAGGCTCCCCTGTCTGCCACCATTTGTTCAGAGCACTCTCCAGAAAGCGTCCCGGGCGTTTTCGCTCAATCCCTGGCAACGGGACCGGCTCATTGCGGATATACAGGGGTCTCTCTTCTGCGACCGCATCCAGGGAGCGCTGCATTTCAGAAAGTGGGGTTTCGGTCTCCTGCCAGTCCAGTTCCGTGCAGGTATAGGAATCTTCGGGCAGCCAGTCCCTGCAGGAAGCAAAACGGTTCAGCGGGACCGACAGCTCATTTTCCAGGCGCAGCAGAATATCCAGATCCCCCTCTTTCCCCGCCATCTCTCCGAAAATATCGAAAAAAATATCGGGTACGATCAGGGTCTCCGACAGAACCAGCTCCCAGTTGTGAATCAACGGCGCGGTTTCCGATTCTTCAGCAGCAGATGTCGGGGAGAAAATTTCCTGGACTGCGCCCTCAAAAGCCCGCTCGGCTACGGATAAGGCCGTGCGGTGCTTTCCCTTCTCACGCAGCAGATTGTGAGGGTTCCTGAAACGAATGGGGACCTGCAGCGGGTTCAAATCATCCAGGGTTACCTGCCAGTCAATGCGGCTAACCTGTTCTCCGCTGTTTTCCAAGCGTTCGCAGAGCTTGTCCAGATCTTCAGCCAGTAGAGGCGCCACCTGCTCCCAACGTTCCAGGGGATAATCCAGGCAGCGCTTGACCAGTGGAGATTCGCGGAAATGGAACTCGCGCCAGGGAAACCCGGAGCGCTGCAGGAACGGGGCAAGACCGGCACTTTTCTCAGGGGAGGCTGACGGCGATCTGCCGGAGCGCTCAGCAAAGGTCCAGCGCCAGAGCCGGCCCAATTCTGCGCCAAACCGCTTTTTGACACCGCTCTCGTTGAGGATGCGCATCTCTGCAGGCTGACGGATGTTCAGGCGGGCCATTCCGAGTTTCAGTCGGTGACACTGCTTGCGAAAATGTGCCGGTTTGAAGCCCTTGGTCTTGGCGGTTAGAAAGTGATCGCTGACAGCGGACGCTCCCTGCCACCAGCACTTCCAGTCGATATTTTTCAGCAGGGACTGCCCCACCCGACTCTGCTGGGGCACAAGCCCCCTGATATTCCTTGACTGCATCTCGTACAACATCAGCACTGACAACCAGGGGTTCACTGCACAGGTGGCACGATAGATAGGTGCGAGAGGGATGATCTTTTCCGGGTCCGGCACAGCGGGGGTTTCAAAAATCCGGTTCAGCGCAGCCCGCCACAGGGGGATGACGGCAGAATCGATTGCCTGTGCCCGGATCTGCCAATAACGGAAAAAAGGGGAGAGATCCAGAATCCAGATCTCTCCGGACCAGCGCATCACCTGAGTGGTTAACAACTGCAATTTTTCCCGCTCTTCGCTCCCGGTTTCCAGCGCCATGTACACCCGGAAAGGGCTGACCGCATTTTCCCCGTTCATTTCAATTTCCCTGTTCTAGTCACTACACCGGACGACGCGACGCCCCGTTCTATTGTAAAATATCGAATTCAAAAAACAACCAATCAATTAAATAGTAAACATATGTACACTTTATAGCAAGAAAAAAAACTTCTCCTGTAAAAGCAATAGGTCAGAAAAAGTTTAGTTGAGAAAAGAAACTGTGAAGGGACATTCCCAAGTGTTCTCTCTCTCACAAAAGCACTTCATTCATTTCCGTCTCACTGAGCGACAGTTCGCGCTGGGAGAGGCCCCGGATCACTCGCAGCATGAATTGCCCGGAGGCGTGTCGCTTCCAGCAGTTCATTCGCAGGTTGGCCCAGATGTTTCCCTGCCGGTTGGAGAGAAAAAAATCTCGCAGCAGCATCACCAACTGGCGGTTCTGGCGAGCCTGACGGTTTACGAAGAAACAGTCCTCACGGGTGAATTTGCGGGGGGAGTCCAGGATAATCAGTTTGAAAATGGGATTGCTGATCGCCTGCTTCAGATCCCGCAAAGGTCTGCTGGATTGGGCGAACAGGATTCGGTTAGGGGAGACCCCCCTGGCAAACCAGGCCGGTGGGAAGATGCGAAAGGTTTCAGAGGATGAAATCCACAAGGTCCACATGGGTTTTGTCCGGATGCCCCGGGTAGCATTGGCCACAAATTTCAGTGCCAAGGCCCTGCCCTCTTTTCCCAGGGGCATACCAAATTCGCTAATGCCGCCGAATGGCAAGCCTCCCTCCAGAAAATCGTCAATCCGGTCGACACAGGAAGCGAGCTTCTCCGATGGTGCATGGGCTCCGCCTGTTACCAGATTCAGCTCCCCATAGCGGGCAGAAATCTCGCTGACAATGGATTGGGTTTTGTCATGGGTGGATTTCATAAGCTACCTGCGCGATACTCCTGTGGAAATGCGTTTTTACTTGCTAAAGAGTATACATATGTACGCTTTTAGGCAAGTAAAAACGCATTTCTTTGCAAGCCCATCGCTGACGGGCGTACAGAGGAGCTTGAAGCTGATGAGGGTGGTATTGTTTACATGGCATGCGTGGATTATGATCTCTGGTATTTAGTGGGGCGGGATGGCAGGACTGTTTTTTGCCGGTTTTTTGGACTTTGTCTGAGATAAAGAAACATGTAGAAAAAAAATATTTTGTCCGTCTAACAAATTTAAACAAGCTTAAAATCAGTAAACGATCATTGTCAAACTCATATCAGGCTGGTAAAAAGTTGTGAGAATAAATCACAGCAGTATCGATTTGGGAGTTCAACCGTGAAAAAATTACAGATCATGATAATAGCAGATAGATTTCCATCAAAGACAAATTATGGAGCTACCCCTTCTACTGGGCGCTGTTTGTGATGGCGAGCAAGGAGTAACCCTTTTCATCGAATCCAATGTTAAATCTAACCAAAGGAGGAAAAATGCAATCCGATGTTCAAGATAGTGTAATCCCATATGATTTAACACTTCAGGACCGGATTATCAGGGGGAGGATGCCAACCCTCGAAATAATCCACGATCGGTTCGTACGGATGTTTCGGATTACGCTTTCCGGTGCCTTGAGAAAGCCGATCGATGTCTCCGTGCGGTCGACCGAACTCATCAAGTTTGGAGAATTTCTTAAAAAGATACCGGTACCGTCTTCGTTGAACCTCTTCCGGCTGAACCCTTTGAGGGGGACTGGTATCATGGTTCTGGAAAGCCGACTGGTATTTAATCTGGTGGATATTTTCTACGGCGGAACCGGAGAATTGGAGGTCAAGGCCGTAGGACGAGACTATACCCCCATCGAACAGCGCTTGATTAAGCGTGTTGTGATCAGCGCTCTTGAAGATCTGCAGACTGCGTGGCGGCCTGTCTTTCCTACCCAGATTTCATATCAGCGGACTGAAATCAATCCACAATTCGTTGCTATCGTACCCCAAAGTGAGGTGGTAGTGGTTATTACATTTGACGTGGAGATGGGAGGAATGCCCATGACGCTTTCCATCTGCATTCCCTACTCGATGATCGAACCGATACGGCGAAGTCTGGATTCCGGATTTCAACCGAACTATGGAGAGGCGAATGATCCCTGGTCTGAACGTTTTGTCAGGAATCTTGCCAAAGTCAAGGTGCCACTGGTCGCTAAAACCGACTGTTGTCCAATTACCATCCGCGATTTTGTCAACTTGAAGGAAGGAGATTTTTTGTTGTCCGATAAAAGGCGCGATCAGCCGCTTAACGTTTACATCAATGGCGTCAAGAAAATGACAGGCATGATGCAGGAGAACAAAGGCCGTCAGACTGTCGAGATCGAACAGGTTTTTGAGGCGCGATCTAACAACGAAATTACAGAATTGCATAAAGAAGCCGAAGAATTGAGTCGTATCCGGCAGAGATCTGCAGAAGCGGAATCTGCCCAGGTACCATCTTCGTCGGCTGAACCAAGTGCGCCCCAGGAAGAAAGCCCCCTGGCCACGTTGAAATGGCTTGAGCCCAAAATGGTGGCCGATCACATCAGGTCCGAACATCCCCAAACGATTGCAGTGATCCTGGCCCATCTCGAGGAACCGGAACAATCCGCTCTGGTATTGAAGGAACTACCACAACAACTACATGCGGACGTCACTTATCGGATGGCTATCATGGGACCCATTCCGCCGGGGGTGATCAAAGAGATTGAAGAGGTGTTGTCCAGAGAGCTGAAAACAGCCGGGGCAAGGCCAACTTTGGTGGCAGGCATCGATTCGGTGGCAGCCATGCTCAATACAATGGATAAAACGACAGAATCTCAAATTCTGGCGACCATCGAAGACTCCAATCCTGATCTGGCTGAGCAGATCAGAGAGTTGATGTTTACTTTCGAAGATCTAATACTGTTGGATCCCATCGGTATGCAGGCCGTGCTCAAGGAAATACCGCAGAATGAATTAGTATTGTCGTTGAAAACCGCCTCTGACGCTGTAAAAAGTCACATTTTCAGCAATTTATCGGAGCAGGCGTCGGGCATGATCCAGGACGACCTGGATGCTTTGGGACCCGTACGGGTGGAAGATGTCGATCTGGCTCAGCAAAAAATCGTGAAAATCGCCAGAAAGCTCGAAGAGGAGGGGGAAATTATCATTAGTGGCGCTAGTGGTGACAGCATTGTTTGATTAAGAATGGAAAGCGCTGGGGAAGTCAAATCGTGGATCGGATCCATCGACTTGTTTAATTTACATTCACAGCAGATAAATAACCCGGAATTGGAACGATAACCAAACCATGATCAGGAGAAAAGTTATGAAAACACTAAAATTATTGGAAGTATCGAACAATAAACGTCACGAGTTCACCAGACACGAGACCGATTTCTACACCCTGCTGGTCAAACTGGCTGGCGAAACAGTTGATTTGAAGATCGAATGTACAGCAGAGGATGCCGTTACACAGTATGGTGTGAAAGAAGATAGTTCTGTGATTGGCCTCAATCAACCGGTTTCCCTTGAAAAGGATGGAACAACCATCAGTTTGAAACTGAAGGGTCAGGGGGTTCACTATTTTCATCTGGATATGTCGGACGAATCGAATCCGCTGCTGCAAGTCAAAGGTGAGTTTGAAGACGCCGACGCCACAGGGACCGGCATGGAACACTTCTTCAATTCCAAGCTCCCCGTTTCCCTTGAGGTGGGAAGAACATGGATGTATATCGACGATATCCTGTCACTGGGGCAAGGTTCGGTGGTTGAACTCGATCGTTTGGTAGGAGAGGAACTGAATGTCTATATTGGGGAGACACTGGTTGCCAAAGCCGAGGTGGTCATCGCAAAGGAACAGTTCGCTGCCCGGCTGACGACGATCATGCCCGTCGCCAGAGAAATGACGAAAAATCTAACCCTTTCAACTGGAGAGACGCTATGACTCAGGACAATGAGTATCCAATACGGAAAATTTTAGGCGATGTCCCCTTACCTGTAAAGGTTCAATGTGGCCTGACCCATATTGCCGTCAAGGACATTGCTGAATTCGAGACGGGAAAATTGATCGTTTTCGATAAAGTGGTCGGTGAGCCGATGGATATCTTTATCTCCAATAAATTGATAGCCAGGGGAGAAGTCGTGGTCGTTAACGAAAGGTATGGCGTGCGCGTATCGGAAGTCTTAAGAGATTCTGAGATATCGTAAATCAGAGGACTGGGGCCTATGCCCCGGGCCCCCTTCTACTGGGGGCCGTTTGTGATGGTGGGGAAGGAGTAAGGCAAAACCAGAAGAACATCCTCAAACCGCTGGGGATGAAACACACGACCTTTTTGCAACCGCTTCCGGATCATCTAAAATCCCAACGAAGCAAAGGGTACAGATTCAATGGTATAGATGCCGTTGAACAGCCATTTATTGTTGTACCACTTGCACCCGTGGGAGGTGCCAGCACAACTGCTACAGATATGTCAAAATTTATGCTGGCACACCTGCAAAATGGGCAATTCAATGGGGCGCGAATATTAGACAGGAAAACGGTGGAAAGGATGCACAGCCGTTCGTTTGCAAACGCAGACACATTGAATGGCATTGCGCACGGGTTTATGGAAGTAGACCGAAATGGCTATCGAATTATTGGTCATGACGGTAGTGTTTTTTATTTCATGTCCCAACTGTATCTAATCCCCGAAACCGGAACCGGGCTCTTTATCTCATTTAATTCAGATAGCGGTGGATACGCGGGCTATCAGGTATGCAGGGAGTTTGCGGACTATTTCTTTCCGACTCAAGATTCAATTGTTCCAATTAAAAAAGACTCAATCACAGAAGAACCCGGACTTGCCGGATATTACGCGGGGAATCGACGTTCCCATTCAAACTTTACCAAGTTTGGTCGAATCATGAGTTCGTTTGAAGTGGTTCAGCCTGAGCCCGGTGTGATCATTATCAACGGTTACGATTCATCCCGTTGGCAGAAAATTGCGCCCCTCCAGTATAAAAATGCCAATAGCGAGGATCAACTGATTTTCAGAAAAAACGAGCAAGGCGAGGTTTCACACTTGTTCTTCAACGGGATGCCGGCCGTTGGTTTTGACAAGCTCACCTTTATTGAACAACCAAAGTCTCTGATCTATATTTTCATCCTGTTCTTGATCCCAATATTTATACGGATAGCGGCGCCCCACGTCATTTCTTTCTTAAACCGCAGGAAAAAAGATTCCCCGGCCCAGAAACTTGCCCCTCTGCCATCATACGCCAGATTATTATCGTTGATCACCGGTGTGTTATTGCTGGCGTTTCTCGGCTTCCAGTGGCCACTTTTGACAGACCAGAAACTGGTATTTTTTGAACTTTCAGCAACCGTCCAGTATTCATTTATCCTGCCCATCGTCGCCTGTATTACCACTGCTTTACATGTGATTGGAAGCGTTTTGGGCTGGACAAAGCAGCAGGGACATCCGGTTAATCGGTTAACCCATTCATTGCTATCACTCGCTTTTGTGACGTTACTCCTGGATTTATACTATTGGAATATCCTGGGGTTCAATTTCTAGGGGCAATGTTTTAATTGATGATGATAGTTCAGCTCAGAAAAATCAAAAATTTCATACAAATATAAATTTTTGATTAGATTTTCATAAAATTGTTGTTTCAAGGAGAAATTATTTTTTTATAGTTTCTCAATTTCTCACATCTTTTTTACATAGAAGTGTGAGTTGACTTTTCAATCCATTTTAAATGGAGGTGTTATGGTCTATTTTATCAGTTTTTTAGTCGTCTTCGGATCATTGGTGCTCGGTGTATCGATCGGCGGTGATCCCGGGAATTTGTTGCTGCTGTGGAATGTCCCCTCGGTGATTATCGTTCTGGTTCCAGCCTATGCTTTTTCTATAGCGGTAACATCATGGAAAACTACCGGATTATGCTGCAAACTGGTTTTCAGCAGCGGTGCGAATTCCTCCAAGGAAGAGATGCTGGATGTGCGAGCGTTCCTGAACATCTTTGGAAATATCAGCCTGTTACTGGGTATTGTCGGAACTCTGATCGGGCTGGTTCTCATGTTGGCGGATCTTTCAGACCCCAATGCCATCGGTCCCAATATGTCGGTCGCCTGTATTACGATTCTTTACGGATCTTTGCTGAAGTTTTTATGTTATGGAATGGAAAGAAGGGTAAACCAGCAGTTGTTAACCAGCGAAGAGGGAGGATAAGATGGGCTATTTAATGGCGATTTTAATCTTTTTCGGCACGATTGTATTCGGCATCTCCACTACTTCCGTTGGTGTTTCCGGTGTGTTGCTTTTTTGGAACCTACCCTCATTGATCCTGGTTCTGATACCTTCGGTTGTCGCTGCTGGAACAGCGCATTCGTTGAAAGGGGTTCGTGTTCGCCGGATTATTTTTGCCGGGGAGTCTGAACACAAACCGGAAGACGTGATTCGCATATTTAACTTCTTTGGCACACTGGGTAACTCTGCCCTCCTGCTGGGTATCATTGCATTTTTCATCTCTCAAATCTTAATGTTGGCGGATTTGAGCAATCCCAACACCATTGGCCCTAATATGGCCATGGGCTTGATCTCTGCGATGTATGCCCTTTGCTTGAAAACCATTGCCTATACGATACAGTGCCAGGTACGAAAAAAAGTGAAAATTCCACACGACATGCTGAATCGGGATGACAGTATTTGGATCGCTTACTTTTTTGCTGTTTTACCAATGTTAACCTTTTTCATCCTACTGTTTGCAATGTCGAAATCCTGTTAATTAATCCAGGAAACCAAGATGCTGGGAAACTGGAGATAAGATAACAAAAGTGTCTTCGGTTTCTTTATCTTCTCATTATTTTTGGATAATCCCGTGACAGTTAAAAGGAGTGGAACCCATTTGAATTGATAGCAACATGAAATTCGACGTATACGGTAGGAAAATTGAAATAGTAAAGCACGATAACCAGTGGCGGATCTTTTATCTTGGGGACGAAGGGAAAAAACGGATGGCAGATGATATCACGATCCCGTCACACTTAGCAGAGAGTGATCTACTCAATTATCTGGCTGATTTATGCCATGAATGGTCCAGGGAGGGCTTTGATCGGGTAGTGAAATTGTAGAGAGAGGGAGTGGAAATACAGTCAGGTTTTCAAAAAGTTTTTTTTGACGGCTTCAGAAATATTGAGGGAGTAGTCTCCAATTCTTTCGAAGTTCTTAATAATCTCCATAAACAGCATCTCCCGCCGTACATCGTCACTTTCTCCGATTCTCTTGACGGAGCTTTCTCTCAACATATCTCGCAAATCGTCTATCTTAATCTCCAGATCGATGGCGATTCTCAGGTCAGCGTCGCGAAGATTCGGGACCAGCAGGTTTTCGATATTAAAGGTCATAAATTCGATCACCTCATCAGCAAAATTCCGGATCTCCTCGTTAGCCGTCGGGTGCAGTTCTATTTTACTATCATAACGCTTTTGGGTTACCAGAATGAGATCGTAACAACAATCTGCGATACTCTCTATCTCATTGACAATCCTCATTAAATTCGTCACCATGGTCGCACTTCTGGAAGATAGTTTTTCCCTCGAAATCCTGCCCAGGAACTTGGTTAATTCGGTTTTCATCAAGTCCGTGAGATCTTCCTGTTTTTTCAGTTTCTTAACCGAATCTCCCATATCACTTTCGGGGTTGAAAAATACATCCAGAAAGTTCTGAAACATGTTGTGAGCCAGAATAGCCATTTTATTAATCTCTTTTCTGGCTTCAAAGATGTACATTTCAGGTGTTTTCAAGATGGCAGTAGCGATGTAGGGCAGCTGGTACTCAACCGCTTCCTGTGCTTCTTCTTTTGGTACTTTGATCATCTTTTCTACCAGTTTGGCAATCTGTGGCACAAAGGCGATCAGCAGAATGATATTGGCCAGATTAAAAAGGGTGTGGAAGGCCGACAGATGGATGGGAATGTTCTCTGCAATGGTGGAGTCTCCCGGGACGATATAGTCAATCAGTCTGATAAAAGCGAAATAGACGACCAGCATCCAGACGACACCGATGACATTAAAAACCAGATGGGCACGTGCGGCCCGTTTGGCCTGTGTGTTTGCTCCCAGGGCTGCCAGATAGGCTGTGACCGTTGTACCGATGTTTTCTCCCAGGATGATGGCCGCTGCCATCGGAAAATCAATCCAGCCTTGATAGGCCATGGCCACGGTGATTGCGCCAGCCGCACTGGAAGATTGCACAACAATAGTCAGGATAATACCGACGAAAATAAAAAGCAGAATGGAGACATACCCCATGCTGGTGTAGTCCGCTAGAAAACTGAGAATCGCAGGGTTGTTTTTAATGTCCGGAACCGCTTTTTTAAGGAGGCCGAGTCCCATGAACAGCAGGCCAAAGCCAACCAGTACTTCACCGGAATTCTGCCATTTGCTTTGTTTGGAAAAGGTAAACGGGATGCCGATGCCAATCACAGGAATGGCTATTGCGGAGAGGCTGACCTTGAACCCGAATATGGAGATAATCCAGATAGTCACTGTGGTTCCCAGGTTAGCGCCCATAATTACGCCAATGGATTCGGTCAATGTCAGCAACCCGGCATTGACAAAGCTGACAACCATAACGGTGGTGGCCGATGATGACTGGATGACGGTGGTAATGAAGAAGCCGGTGAAAACCCCTTTAAATCGATTTCTAGTCACAAAACTCAAAGAGGCACGAAGTCTGTTGCCGGCCAAGCGCTGAATCGCCTCCCCCATGCGTTTCATGCCATAGAAAAATACGCCCAAACTGCCTAGAATCTGCAACACCTGGATTATCTGACTCATTAGCTACCTGTTTGAATTAACCAAATTGGATGATACGCCTGTACTGGCGGGAAACGTTTTTCTCTGACGGAAAAGACAGGTTCTGCGTGCAAAAGATCTTCTGTGGACTACATTTGATAATTTCACTTCAACACTACCCGCGCTGAAGCCTGCGAGATATTCAGGGAGTAGTCCCCAATTCTTTCAAAGTACTTGATGATATCCATGAACAGAATTTCGGGTTCGACCTGCCCAGTCAGGCTAATTCGCTGAACAGAGGTTTCCCTGAGGGCATTTCGGGTCCTGTCGTTTTCAGATTCGAATTCAACCGCCCTTTTCAGATCTTCATCGGACAGTCTGGAATCCGCCAGGTTTTCGATATTGAATTCCATAAAGGCCAGCACATCTTCAGAAAACTGCTTGATTTCCTGATCGGCGTGGGGGTGGAGTTCCATCTTTTCATCGTATCTTCTTTGGGCAGCATTTACCAGATGATAACAGCAGTCGGCGATACTCTCGATTTCGTTGACAATCCGCATCATGGCTATCACCTTCATGGCACTTCGTTCATCCATAGTTTCCTGGGAGACCTTGCCCAAATATCGGGTCAGCTCCTCTTTCATTTTGTCTGTTAAATCTTCTTTCTCTTTGACCTTCTCAATCTTGGGTCCCATTTTTTTGTCCGGATGAAAAAACACATCCAGAAAGGTCTGATACATGTTAAACGAGATGATAGCCATTTTGACGATCTCTTTGCGGGCCTCCAGGATGAACATTTCCGGGGTTTTTAATATCCCTGTGCTGATGTAATCCAACTTGTATTCAGCTTTTTCTTTCTCTTCCGGCTTTACCTTGACCAGTTTCTTGGTCAGGTTGGCGAGTTGCGGGACGAAAGCGACCAGCAGCAAAATGTTGGCCATATTGAAGAGGGTGTGAAAAATCGAAATGTATATGGTCAGGTCGGTACCGGTCATATCTTTCCCGACAGTGGCCCAATGCAGTAATTTCATTATGGGAAGATAGAGAACCAGCACCCAGCCCACACCAATTACATTAAACAAGAGATGGGCTCTGGCCGCCCTTCGTCCCTGAACGTTCGTTCCCAGAGATGCCAGGTAAGCCGTGACAGTTGTGCCGATATTACCCCCCAGCATGATTGCCGCGGCACTGGGGAAATCGATCCAACCCTGAAACGCCATGGTGACAGTGATGGCGCCGACCGCACTAGACGACTGAATAACGACCGCGACCACGGTTCCCAGCGCAATAAAAATAAGAAAAGAGGAAAATCCCATCCCGGAATACTGGGAAAAAAACTGTAGCATTTCAGGATTATTCTTAATATCGGGAACCCCGTGTTTCATAAAACTCAAACCCAGAAACAACAGTCCAAAACCGACCAGCATCTCCCCGGTACTGTTCCATTTGCTTTTTTTCGAGAAAACAAATGGAATCCCGGCGGCGATGATGGGCAATGAAAGCGAGGTGATACTGAATTTGAACCCGAGCAGGGAAACAATCCAGATGGTGACGGTTGTTCCAAGATTGGCGCCCATGATCACACCAATGGATTCTGTGACCGAGACAAGCCCGGCATGGACAAAGCTGATCACCATGACCGTGGTGGCGGATGAGGATTGCACAATCCCGGTGACGACAAAACCGGTCAAAATGCCGACGAAGCGATTTTGCGTCATCATATTCAATGACTTACGCAATCTACTGCCGGCTAGTCGTTGAATCGCTTCGCTCAGGAGTTTCATCCCATAAAAGAAGATCCCCAGACCACCCAGAACTTCAAAGACATGAGAAAATGTAATCATTATGGTTTCCTTGGAACGGTATTTATAAGTTTCTCATTTCGAATTTTTTCGTCTGTCTTCAAGTTTCTGAAACCGGTTTTGATGCAAAAAAAACGGATTGTGTCCTTGAAATCTGTCTGTCAAATCACGCTTATCTGGGACACTTCCAGACCAGCGGTTTTTGCTTTTTGGAGTTTATGTTTCGAGGCTAACAAATCTCATTTTTTATGTAAAACAGGATTTGTGTGTCAGAGCCAAATTCATCATAGTTTAAAATACAAAGTCACCCCTTTTTCTCAAAATCCTTCTGAAAATTTCAATTCTCTGTCTATCTGTTATAAAATGTAGTGAATGGCAAATTAATATTTGACACGGCCAGAGAGAATCCATACTATCTATAGCCACGCTTTAAAAGACAACAAATACCTATAATAGACCCCCTCCACTTTTCCACCTTTGAATATGAATATGTTAAGACAGCGCTGGTCGTGTGACGGCGGGTATTATGATGTTTTAAAAATTGCGATCCCACTGATTCTTGCTACGGGTGCATATTCGGTGCAGCATTTTATCGATCGCATGTTCCTGACCTGGTATTCGCCAGAAGCCATTGCTGCGTCCATGCCGGCCAGTATTTTGAACTTCACCCTCATGAGCCTTTTCATTGGGACCGCTTCCTATGTCAGCACCTTTGTCGCCCAGTACTATGGTGCCGGCCAGTGTGACTATATTGGTCGCATTACCTGGCAAGGGATCTATTTTTCCCTGATCGGCATGGTGGTCATGCTGCTCTTTATTCCCTTCAGTCATAGCATTTTTGAACTGGCAGGGCATGCACCTGAGGTTCAAGAGCTCGAAAATCAATATTTTGTCATTCTGTGTCTAGGCGGGTTTTTTCCGATTGTTTCCGCTGCCATCTCAGGATTGTTTGCCGGTCTGGGAAGAACATGGACGCTGATGTGGGTGAATTTTGCGGCCACCGGTATCAATATTATCCTGGATTATGCCATGATCTTCGGGAATTTTGGTTTTCCGGAATGGGGTATCAGAGGAGCGGCTGTGGCAACCGTTATCTCGTCGATCGTTTCCACCTTCCTTTTCCTTTTCCTGATGCTGAACCGGAGATATCGCAAAGAATTTGGCACCTGGAGTGGCCGGGGGTTTAATCGGGGTTTATTCGGACGCCTGCTCAACTTCGGTTTTCCGGCTGGGCTGCAATTCTTTCTGGACATGCTGGGATTCACCCTCTTTATTCTGTTGGTCGGCAGAATTGGGAAAGTGGAACTGGCCGCCACAAATATAGCGTTTAACATTAATATGCTGGCGTTTATGCCCATGACAGGGCTAGGCATCGCGATTTCGGTGTTGGTGGGGCAGAATCTGGGGAACGAGGATCCCAAAATGGCTGAGTTCAGTACCTGGTCCGGGACCCACATCTCCTTCTTTTATATGCTGCTGGTCGCCATACTTTTTGTGGCTTTACCCGGTCTGTTTCTAAACCCCTTTGGCTACGAAGCGGATTCAGCTGATTTTAAACCGATCTTTGATTATGGGGTGGTGCTGCTGCGCTTTATTGCGCTGTATTGTCTGTTTGACACCCTGAACATCACCTTCGCCTCTGCTCTCAAAGGCGCCGGAGATACCCGCTTCGTTATGAAGGCCATTGTGCTGGTGTCCTGGCTGGTGATGGTGATTCCTACCTATCTGGCTGTTGTGGTCTTCAAGCAGCACCTTTTTGTCGCCTGGGGGTTTGCCACCTCCTACGTGGTGCTGCTGGGATTCGTCTTTCTGCTTCGGTTTCTGAGGGGTAAATGGAAAACCATGAGCGTGATCAGATAGTGGTTTTCACTTCTTGATGTTTGAAAATTGCGACTTCCGGCGCGTAGGGGCACGCGCCGGAAGGTACATTATCCTTACCTGCCGTTGAGTGCTTTCAGAAAAATCTCTTTCATTTCGGGCACGCCGGCTTTGATGGCATTGGTAGGTGTTGAGGGGTCGTCGGCAGCCATTTGCGCTATTTCGTCAACCCGGCTGTCATCAACCCCTAGACCTGCCAATGTTTCAGGAATTTTGAATTCAGAGCGCATGGCCAGGACCCAGTCCATGATTGCCGTAAAAGATGGGTTAGGGAGTCCGATCCAGGCTGCCAGACGGGTCATACGCTCCTCAATCACGGAGCGGTTGAATTCGAGGACATAGGGCATCAAGACCGCATTCAGCATGCCGTGATGTGCATCAAAGATCGCACCCAGGGGATGTGCCAGTGAGTGCATGGCGCCCAGTCCTTTCTGAAAGGCAGTTGCTCCCATTCCCGCAGCGGCCAGCATATTGGCGCGTGCAGACAGGTCGGAGCCATCTTTGACGGCTACCGGCAGCCAACGGTGAATCAGTCGGATCGCTTCCACTGCGATGCCGGCTGCCATCGGATGAAAACCACCCGCTGAGTATGGTTCCAGGCAGTGAGACAACGCATCCATACCTGTCGCGGCAGTCAGGCCGGCGGGGAGCCCGACAGTCGTTTCCGGGTCTGCGATAACGATTGCGGGGAGCATTTTGGGGTGAAAAATGATCTTTTTTGAATGGGTCTCTTCCTGGACGATCACCGATGCCCGACCCACTTCGGATCCGGTTCCCGAAGTCGTTGGAACGGCAACGATCGGAGCGACACCGTCTGGATCCACCTTGGTCCAGTTATCCCCGACATCTTCAAATGTCCAAAGCGGCAGTTTCTGTCCTGCCATGAGGGCGATGGCCTTGGCTGCATCCAGGGCGCTGCCACCGCCGAAGGCGATCACACCGTCGTATCCCCCTTCCCGGTAAGCGGCTAATCCGTTATCGATGTTCTGCCCAGTGGGATTAGGCTTGATATTGGAAAACAGTCCTGTGGGAAGCCCCTGGGCGCTGTTTTGGTCCAGTGCTGTCTTGACCATTGGCAGTCCTGCAATTCCCGGGTCGGTAACCAGCAGCGGCTTTGACATCGAAAGTTGTTGACAGGCGTCCGCAAGTTCGCTCAGGCGTCCGATACCAAAACGGATGGCTGTAGGATAATTCCAGTTGGCGTTAAAATTAGCATAATCAGTCATGTTAGCTCAGGCTTCTATGGTTTTTGAGTTGTGCAGTTGATGAATGGGGAAATACGTAACCTTTATCTTAGCCTAGCTAACAGTGTTGAGATTGGCAATTAAAAAAGGGTCTTACGGACAACGGTTCATGAGGCGTTGTATTCGTGGAGACCTGACCCTGTCAGCGTTGATAAAATGAGAAGATTTGACAATATCGATCTTCATGAAATCGGACCTAATCGTATTGCTGTTTTAGGTCAATCGGTATAGAATTGAAAATGTTGGCTCAAAATTTTGACACTGGCGCACATTTTGTTTAAATCACACTTCATCACTGATATATAGATTCGCCTCCTGACTTATGAAAGATCAGAAAAAGAAAAAGCCATTCCTGACCGGTTCAGCAGTCATCAAAAAAGTGCTGAAAGATAGCAAAAATACGACCCTTTTCGGATATCCCGGGGGGGCGATTATGCCTTTTTTCGATGAAATTTTTGGAGACAAGCAGCTGCGGTTGATTTTAATGCGCCATGAGCAGTCCGCTGGGCATGCGGCCGAGGGATATGCTGTCGCATCAGGGAAGCTGGGGGTATGTGTCAGTACCAGTGGACCGGGCGCCACCAACCTGATTACAGCACTGGCGAATGCCTTTTATGACAGCGCTCCGATCCTGGCGTTTTCCGGCCAGGTGGCCACGCATTTGATTGGGAATGACGCGTTTCAGGAGGCGGATCTGATCGGTGCTACCATGGCTGTGACCAAGCATAACTATCTAGTCAAGGATACCAAAGATCTGGGGCGGGTGTTCAAGGAAGCCATGCATATTGCGTGCACCGGTCGCCCGGGTCCGGTCTTTATCGATCTGCCCAAAAACATTCAGTTGGAAGAGTGTCCTCTGCAGGAGCCTATCCCGGAAAAGATCAACCTGGTGGGGTATAATCCCAACCTCTATTCCAAGGCTGCCGGACGTCAGATACAACATGCGCTGGAGATGGTGATGAAAGCTCGCTACCCGGTTATTTTAGCTGGTGGTGGGGTCTCTATTTCAAATGCTTACAAGCAGCTGACGGAGCTGGTTGACATGTTGCATATTCCCGTCGTGAATACGATTAAGGCCAAGGGGGTGATCGATGATTACCATCCGTATGCTCTAGGTGCGATCGGTATGCATGGCAGACCGCGGTCTAATTTTGCGGTTTCTGAGGCCGATGTGGTTCTGGCCATCGGATGTCGATTCACAGACCGGATTACAGGGGATTTGAATAAGTATCCCGGCCAGCCGCATGCTAAAATTATCCATATTGATGTGGATGCGGCTGAAATTGGAAAGAATGTGCCTGTCGATCTGCCTATTGTTGCCGATGCCAAGCTGGCGCTTTCCGAGATGATCCGCCAGTTGAAGGTTCTGCGGGGTAAGAAGAAAAATGTAGAGACGAACGCCTGGTGGTACCGCTGGATTAAAGAGCTTAAGGAAAATGCAGGCATTCCCAATATTGTGAAGAAGGGGCCCGGTGGGGGTATCTACCCGGAAAAAGTTATGTATGAGCTGGATCGTATCCAGCGCCCCCGGGATATTATCGTCACTGAAGTGGGTCAGCACCAGATGTACGCTGCTCACTACCTGAAATTCAGAAATCCCAGAACTTTCATCACCTCTGGCGGTTTGGGAACAATGGGGTTCGGATTTCCAGCGGCTATCGGAGCCAAGATCGCCAAACCCAGGTCAGAGGTCTGGCTGATCGCTGGCGACGGTTCTATTCAGATGAATTCCCATGAACTGGCGACGGTTAAACAGCACAATATCAAAGTCAACATTGTGATTCTGAACAACGGCTATCTAGGCATGGTGCGGCAATGGCAGGAGTTGTTTCATGAGAGCCGCTATGCCGGAACAGATCTGGGCTTCGTCAAGGACGGGGAAGCCGAGTACTGGCCGGATTTCGTAAAACTGGCAGAAGCTTACGGGCTTAAGGGGCGTAGAGTCTCAAACCCCAATAAAGTCATGGATGCGCTGGAAGAAGCCAAAGCCTCCAAGGAAACCTTTGTCATCGAAATTGTAACGGAAAAAGAATCCAATGCCCTGCCGATGCTTCCTCCGGGTGGAGCGCTCAATTCGCTTTACAGTCGCGAGGGTGAAGTAAAATCCATCTACGACTACTTTCGGCGTCTGCCGAGGACTGACAGGGATTTACAGGATTTTAAATCTGTTAAAATCCCTCAGGCAAAATAATTGAGTTATTTTAGCCCGCTTCTCATTGGCGGCGAGGTTATTCTCAAGAGAGTGCTGTTTAAAAACCGACAATCGACTTAATCACGGAGTCAGTAGATCATGGCCAAATCACCAAAGGTCCCCGAGTTTTTAGTTACCCTGCTGGTTGAAGACCATCCCGGCGTGACCATGAAAATAGCCGGCATGTTCGCTCGCAGAGGTATTAATCTCACCAGTTTTACCGGTGCAGCCAGTGAGAAAAAAGGGTTTTCCCGTATCATCATGAAGGCAGAGGGCGATAGCAAAGTCTTCGAACAGATTTACAAGCAGATGAATAAGTTGATTGAGGTGGTCAAAGTCAAAATTCTACAGCCGGAATATGCAACAATGAGGGAGCTGGCGCTGGTAAAAGTGTCGATCAGGGATGAAAAGGATCGGCAGACAGTCATGTCGTTGAATGATATTTTTAGAAACCGGGTGATCGATATTACCACAAAAACCATGACGCTTGAAATTGTGGGTAGTTCTGATAAGATAGATTCTTTTGTTGGCCTGCTGAGTGAAAGAGTGAACGTCAGAGAATTGGCACGGTCGGGAACCATCGCTCTTTACCGTGGAGACGACTCCATCTTCCTTGACTGATGGGCCCAGGCCCTTTGCTTTACCTGAATGAATTTCTCTGAAAACCCGTTCAACTCCGTTTATGAAAAAGCGTTTTGTCATTACATGCCTTAGCCTGGTTTTATGCATCTCATTTCTGTCCGGATGCAGGACCGAAATGAATTATTCAAAGCGCCCGGAAATTAAAGCAGGGGTGCTTGACCTCAGAAATTGGGATTTCGACCGGGATGGTATTATAGATCTTTCAGGCCCCTGGCAGTTTTATTGGAAGCAGTTGTTAAGTGGAGGGGATCTAGACAATCAGCCCGCCCCTAAAATAACCGGGTTGTACGACTTTCCAAAAGCCTGGAACGGAACCATTGTCGATGGCCAGCCACTGCCGGGATACGGTTTTGCTACCTTCACACTCCTGGTCAAAATTCAACCCCAGGACACCCCACTGGCTTTTAAACTCCAGGATATGGACACGGCTTACAGTCTGTATGTGGACGAAAAATTAGTATCCAGCAACGGAGTGGTGGGCACCTCTCGTGAAACAATGGTCCCTGAATTCAAACCCGGAACCGTTGATTTCAGTACTTCTCGTAATCAATTCAGAATCATATTGCAGGTTTCCAATTTCTATCATCAAAATGGAGGCCCCTGGTCTGAGATTCAACTGGGGAGTGCCAAAAAAATTAAGGTGGCAGCGACAGACCGCCTGTTATCGAATGGAATTATTATCGGCAGTATTTTCATCATGGGTCTCTATCACCTGTTCATGTTTATGTTGCGCAGAAAGGAGTACTCATATCTCTATTTCGGACTATTTTGCAGTCTGATCGCTATTCGATCTCTGCTTATCAATGAACGTTATCTGCATATCTATTTTTCCGGTCTGAATTGGGAGCTTCTGCAAAAGCTGGAGTACCTCTCGTTCTATGTGGCACTTCCGATATTTATGATGTTTATCCATTCCATCTTTCCAGATGAGTTCCGGATTCGAATTCTAAGATGGGTCCAGGCGATCAGTAGCCTGTTCATTCTGGTGGTTCTTTTCAGTAATGCGAAAGTGTTTACTTCAACAGTCAATGCCTACCAGCTTTTGACCGTTGTCAGCGGCTTATTTGTTTTTTACGTGCTGTACAAGGCCTATTGTGTGAAACGGGCAGGCATTATGATACTCCTGGGGGGGTATCTGTTTATGTTCATCACCGCTCTCAATGAAATTCTCTATGTGAATGGTTTGATACAGACCGGGTACTCGATTGCTCTGGGGATGTTTGTGTTTATCTTCTCCCAGGCATTTATGCTATCACAGCGTTACGCGGCAGTTATCGACACACTTGAGGATCAGAAGGTCGAACTTTCCAGCACCAATGTGGCCTATAAAGATGAAATTGTGGCCAAGCAGGTCCTGGAAAGAAACCTGCGTAAAAGCCTGCAGGATTTCCAGGATTCCCGTTTTGCCCTGATTATGGGGTTGGCCAAGCTGGCTGAATACCGGGATGAGGACACCGGCACCCACCTGGAACGGATGCGGGAATATGTCAAGACGCTGGCCAAGACCCTTGCCCGGCAGGAGAAATATCGGGACTATATCACCGACGACTATATTCTGGACATTTATTACTCAGCGATTCTGCATGATATTGGCAAGGTCGGCATCAAGGACTCCATTCTTCTGAAGCCGGGGAAACTGACCAGTGAAGAGTTTGATATCATGAAGACACACAGCAGCATCGGTGGGGATGCCATCAAAACCGTGGAGAAGAAGATCCATGTGCAGTCATTTTTGACTCTGGGGAGGCAGATAGCCTACCATCACCATGAGAAGTGGAATGGCGCCGGTTATCCTGATGGATTGCAAGGGGAAGATATTCCACTGTCAGCCAGAATCACTGCACTGGCGGATGTTTATGACGCCCTGACTTCTGTCAGACCCTATAAAAAAGCCTTTACTCACGAAAAAGCGGTCGAAATTATTGTCGAAGGCAAAGGGAGTCATTTTGATCCTGAAATCGTAGACGCTTTTTTGACTCAGGAAAAGATGTTTAACAAAATCCGGGACTATCTCATGGATAAGCCCGTTATTCTTCAACCTAAAAGTGGGTAATACCGCTATCTGAAAAATTGAGAAAAAGAAAAATACGAGGCAGTATTGACAATAAAGTTCTGGATGGGTACTTTCCGCCGAACTTCCCGGGTTACTTGATCGCCGAAGAAGTAAAAGCCCTGGTGGGTACGCTGAGAATTACAGTCGAGGAGCTGGTTGCCAAATTACTGCCGATAGCAGCAACTCGTGCCACTGTCCCTGTATCTGGTTATAAGGTGGGGTGTGTCTGCCGCGGGGATAGTGGGAATCTGTATTTTGGCTCAAATATCGAATTCCCGGGTGAGGATTTAAGCGCCACTATTCACGCGGAGCAGGCAGCCATTGCCAACGCCATCGCTTTCGGGGAAACAGGGATCAAGGCCATAACGGTCTCAGCACCGCCCTGTGGCGGATGCCGGCAGTTTATGAAAGAGTTGAACGATGCAGAGACACTTAAAATCTATCTGCCAAATCAAGATCCTCTGCTACTCGATGATCTATTACCCTCAGGTTTCGGGCCCGGCGATCTCAATACCGACAGAAGATTAATGGGGAGCCAACACCAGGCACTGAAGTTGGTGGATGAGACAGAAGACAAGCTGGTCTTGCAGGCACTGGAAGCGGCTTCAAAATCCTATGCACCATACAGCGGCTGTTACTCAGCGGTTGCACTGGAAACGAACAGGGGGTTCACATTCATCGGTTCATACGCTGAAAATGCCGCTTATAACAATAGCCTGTTACCCATGCAGGCTGCGATAGCTGTTTTGATAATGCGTGCCGACCGCTTTGCTGATATTGGAAGAGCGGTGCTGGTGCAAACTCGGAACGCCAAAATCGATCTGGCCGTGGCAACCCGGCAGACATTCACAGCCATCTCAAAACAGTCATTGGAAGTTTTTTACGCTGAGCCATCTTTATAAAAACAGTCTCACTTCATGTACGCCATTCCGCTTGCTAAAAATCTGTCAGCGGTCTAACATCTATAGCCAGAAGCGTGTTTAAATCTCAGTTGTAAATTAAAGGAATCTCTATGACAAAAACGCCGCTTTCAGTCGCAGTTTTAATTTTTTTTGGTCTTTTCCTGGGGAAAAGTTTAGCTGCTGGGGATGTAGAAAGACGGAGCTTTGAATATAATGATAACCGCGGTGCTGTTCACGACTATTGTCTGAACGTCATTGTTCCGGTGACCATTAAAAAATTGGATAGAGATCTCTTTTTTGTCAAAGTGGAAAAACGTTTTGCAGGAAACGTGAGGGCTAAGACTTACGGAGAGGCCAGGGATATTGCCTGTAGTCGAAAAACGGATCTGATTTTATATTACAGGGAGCCTTGAATTACCCTGTCAAATTACTTCTCAAAGGGACAGGAGGCAATAGGGTCTTTATTCCATGACTTTTTGGATCCCGTTTTTATTCAATTCGTTATCCAACCTATCGTATCCATGTTTCCAGACATCGTTCGCTTGACCGTCAATCCGGGTCAACTCTGAGTTAATGCTCTTGAGATACTCCCTCAGTTTGTCTTTGAGCAGATAATAGGAAGATTTGTCCAGTTTACGGCCTTTAGCGATCTGCGAGGAGGCATTGATGATTATCTTCGATACCCAGGTGAGGTTGGATTTCTGCACAAAAGGGTCGACATCTATGAATTTGTATATCAGAAAAGAGATACAATAGGCGATCACATTCAGATTTTGTTGATTGGTTTTCTCTGTTTTTTCATACAGATCCATATCATCCAGCTCAGTCTCCTCATTGTTTTTCAACAGTCTGATGTGCTGTTGGATAATCTCTCTGAACTCCAGGGAAACGGAATCGAATTTTTCTTCTGAATCTGTTTTTTTCCCCTGTTGTTCTTTTATTCCAGGCTGAGCTGTTCCCATTGTCGGTCAATTGAAGGATATGGATATTCGCAATCTGTTAAGAAATGACGACTGTAACCCGAATCGGGGCCTCAATCGCCGACCGGTTCTTACTTATTACCACCTTGTTTTCAATCAATCAAGGGCCTTCACCAGACAGGGTCACAAAACTCTTAGCAAATTGACTTTTGAACTGATTTCAGCGATGATAACGCTTCAGATGTCAACCCCCTCTTAATCCTAATAGGAAGTTCACTTGATCATCAACAGTCTTTTTCCTGTGTTTGTCCTGCTGGCCATCGGGGTGATTCTGCGAAAATACCAGCTGACCGGTGAACTGTTCCTGAAGACAGCCGATAAACTGGTTTACTACATCTTCTTTCCGGCATTGCTTTTCTGGAAGATAGGGAGCGCAACATCATCGGCTGAGCTTGATTTCAGCTACTGTGTGGCAGCCCTGGCCACTACTTTCCTGGTGTTTATCCTCAGTCTGATCTCGATTCGCGTTTTTCGAATTTCAAACTTCGGTGCCGGGACGTTCTCCCAGAGCTGTTACCGGTTTAATACGTATATCGGCATGGCGGTGATTATCAATGCTTTTGGTAGCGAGGGGGTGCAATATTTTGGCGTTCTAATCAGTATCGTGATTCCGTTCATCAATGTGATGGCGGTTTCAACGCTGATCTGGTTTTCCGGGATGGAAATCAAGCCGAGACAGCGTCTGCTGATGATGAGCAAAGCGCTGATCTCCAATCCACTGATTCTCTCTTGCATTGCCGGAATTCTATATGCTCAGAGTATTGGTTCCTTTCCACCGTTTCTGGTGAACACCTTTCAGCTGATGACCTCTGTGACACTCCCGTTAGCGCTGCTTTCCATTGGAGGCGCGTTAACATTCAAGGGGCTGAGGCAGTTTCTCAGTGTCTCGATCATTACAGCCATTGCCAAATTGTTGCTGATGCCGCTGATCGGATTTTTTCTGCTCAAAGCATTCGGTGTCACGGGGATTCCTTTCAAAGTCACTATGATCTTTTTTGCAGTTCCCACAGCGACATCTATCTATATCCTCTCCTCCCAGCTGAACAGTGACACTGAGATGGCCTCGGCCACGATCCTGCTGTCAACAATCCTCTCGTTTTTCTCATTGACCATCGCCCTGTTGGTTTAGACTTATCCTTGTCCTGCAGCCCCGTTCTTCATATATCAAGCGGGCTCTTTGTCTCTTTAAGGGTCCTTGATTTGATGGTATGCGTGTAGACCATTGTGGTCCGCACATCACTGTGACCCAACAGCTCCTGGATGGTTCTGATATCATAATTGGCCTGCAGCAGGTGGCTGGCAAAACTATGACGAAATGTATGAGCTGAAACTCTTTTCAGGAGCGCCGCCTTCTGCACACTTTGCCTGATCGCTTTTTGGACATGGGTTTCATGGAGGTGGAAACGCCGATACTCATTATTTTCTGGCACGAACGTCAGTTTCTTTGCTGGGAAAAACCATTGCCAGTACAACTCCTTTCCAGCGTTTTGATACTTTTTCTCAAGCGCCCCAGGCATAAAAGTTCCAGCATAGCCTGCTTCAAGATCATTCCGGTGTACGACAACTATTTTCTCAATCTGGGCTTTTAATTCCAGTTCAATGGAACCGGGCAATGGAACCGTTCTGTCTTTCTTTCCTTTTCCATCATGGATGGTCAGTATACCAAAATCAAAATTGAAATTATTGAGCCTCAGATTCAAACATTCAGATAGTCTCAGGCCACAACCGTACAGTAGCTGAACAATCAGGCGATAGGGTTCAGACAGTCTTCCCAAAATCTTATCAATCTCCTGCCGGGAGAGAACAACAGGAATATAGGCTTTTCTCTTGGCCCTGACGACGCCATCGATCTTCCCAAACTCTTTGTTCAGAACGTGCCGGAAAAAAAATAACAAGGCATTAAACGCTTGATTCTGGGAGGAGGCGGATACTTTTTTTTCAACGGCTAGTGAAGTCAGGAATTCTTTAACAATAGCAGGTGTCAGCTCCTGTGGTGGCTTCTCATGAGTGAAATATCTGAGCTTTTGAGCCCAGAGAGAATAGGACTGATCTGTTTTTGGTGAGTAGTGACGCAGTTTGATTTCATTATGAAGGGCATTTAGCGTGGCTTCCCAGGGGGATTTCCGTTTAACTGTTTTGTAAGATTTTTCCGGTTCGTTTACCTGATCACGGGGCCCGATCAATTGGGTTTCCAGGCTTATTCCTGAATAGTAAAGCTGAACAGCCTCCCTGGCTTGGGATTGTTGGTCTTTATTTTGTTTTTTCTCGCTTAGTTTCCGAAGGAAAACAAGTAAACTTTCAGGGTTGGAATATGAACTATGATATTTACGGCAAAAATCAAGGTAGTAACGAAGCCATTTTTCGTAGTACCCGTGAATCTCTCTTGGAATAGCATTCTCAACCAGAAGAGCATGATACTTTTTTTGAAGTGCCATTGGAATTTTTATCATAACGCTCCCTCTGATAAAGTACATTTCGTAATGTTATCTGAGCAAACTTACAGGTACTTGACTTTTATAGCGTTGTCAAATAGTTATGTCGTAAAGAATGATATCCAGAACTGCACAATAACTTGTTAAAAGGAAAAATTGAACCATATTACAGAATTTAAAAACCTAAGAAAAAACAATCTCACGGAAACCGAAGATTTGTTAAGGGCGAGTAATTTAGTCATTCATGATTCTATTTCGAAAATTGTTTTAATGGGATCAAGAGGAATACAAGGTGGTTATCGATCCGATTCAGATATTGACCTGGGATTAATTCTGCACAATAGCTATAAGCCCCATGAAGAGCTTTGCAAAGAAGCTCTGGAGTTATCGCTCTCATACTGGACAGGTGACATAGAGTTAGACACTGCGCTTGTTTTCGACAAAATGAATTGTGGATTATTGTGCTATCAGAGACAGGAGTATGATCCCAAAATATGCTCTCATGGAAAAGATTGTATTGGCCTGTTCAAGATTCAGAAAGGATTCTCTGGTTTCGTCCCGGAAATTGGGCTAGAAGTAAAGCAAATATATCCTATGTTAACAATTTGGGAGGTTACAATATAACCTTTTAACATTTGCATTAACACCGACGTTTTTCGCTGCGCTCAAAACGCGGGTTATGCCGGTGTTATAATCTCTAGAAGATGGATGAAATATTGGAAAAATCGAGATCAGATCCTCGAAACGAAGATTTGATGGTTCTTTATCAAGATCTTCGCAGCAATCAACAGTTTTATATGAGCCAGCAGTGGCGAGTGTCATATTATGCAGTGCTTCTTTATGGAGCGCTCTTTTATGTATTCACTGTTATTGCGAAATCAAAATTAATCCAAAACGATATTTGTTACATCAAAATAGTAGTGATGGTAATTGGCTTCATATTATGCTTTTTCTCCTGCATGATATTGCGATTTCTAGAGTCATCATTAACGGATATGAGACGGTCAATTAGGAGAATCGAAAGGAGAAAACCAATTATTCAAAAGATTGTGTTTGTCCGATCGCCAAAGAATAAAAAGCGTCCAGTTGTGACATCAATTGTGGGCTGTATCTTAACAGGCGCAAATGTTTCAGTTTATCTAATATTCTGTGTTTTAATATTTTTTTACTCCGCTTAGCATAGCAAAACAATTTATTAGCTTAGTTTAAAATTATAACGAATAAGGATAGATACGACCTGAAAGGTCGATTTCTATCCTTTGTTCAAGAAGCCCGGTCTACAGATAAACACTATGGGTAATGCTTCGAAATTGCTTGGGGTGATTGACCAGCAGAGATGGTCACGACATCGAAGCCAGAATCATGCATTATCTCTGCTGGTAATTGATTGCGAAGAATGGGCAGGATTTATTGAGAAAGTAATTGGATTTTTCTGACAGCATACAAATGAGCGATATTTCAGACGCACTGATCCCGGTGCACTCAATGTGTGCTGTTAAAGATCTATCTAAACTGGCTCTCCTGCCTTAAATGGCCCGCTATTCCAAGTTGTAGCGGAGTTGGGATAATGGACCAGAGACGCACCATTTCTCCCCCACAGTCCGGGCAATAATGCTGCGGTGGGGAGGAGATCTTGATAGGCAGAAGGGTTTCTCCAGTCCGGTTTTCGATGAGCTTGACAACTGCTTGAATGGGAATTGAACAGCTTGGGTTCATGAAGCCATAGTGGCGGACCTTCATAAATCCCGTCGGTAGAACGTGTTGAAGAAACCGGCGCATGAATTCCATAACCTCAAGTCGTGTGGTTCGCCACCTCTGGCTACCGTGTTTTTTGTATTTGAAGTAGACCTGGCGATCTTCGACCTTGATGATGCGGCTACCTGAGATAGCCACACGAAAGACATATGGTGCCAGATATCGGATGGTCGCACCGGCGCTACCGACAGCCTGGGAGTTAACGACCCATTTTTTCTTCCAGACAGCAACCGGTATCCGGCATTTGAGACCGGCCTTTTCCATCTCCTTCATGAATATGGCGCGGAAAAGGATGGAAAGGGGTTTGACATGGACAAAAAAATCCTGGCGTGATGGGAACCAACGATCCCTGTTTTTGGACAGGCCTCCGCCCGCGACGATATAGTGAATGTGGGGATGATACTGGAGTTGCCGTCCCCAGGTATGAAGTACACCGGTGAATCCGGGGAGATCCGTTCCGATGAAGCGCTTGTCTGCAGCCAGTTTCTTCAAGGCCTGGGAAGAGGCTTTGAAGAGTGCCCGATAAGAGGTATTCTGATTGCTGCGGATAATCGATCTGATCTCCTCGGGCACGGTGAAAGTGACCATAAAATGGTGGCCCGGTACCTGTTTATTTAACTGTTTTTCCAGCCACTGTTGGGTCTTATGGTGTTGACACTGCGGACAATGCCGGTTGCCACATGACCTGAAGACAAAGTGCTTTTGGCCACACTGAGAACAACGGAAAACGGTTGTACCATAAGATCCGGAACGGCAGTTGATGATAGCGGAGATGACCTTACGATGTTGGATGGGCATGTTTGGGTAGCGCTCGATATACTCATCGCTGAACATTCTGAAAATATCATTGATTTTGTTGGTCATCCCACTCCTTCATGACAGTATTGATTAACCGGCAGGAATCCTCATGTCCGAACGAAGTCAGGTGAAGATATTTCATGGTGGTTTCCAGGCTGGTATGGCCCAGATATTTCTGGATGGCTCGTATATGAACGCCTTTTTCCAGAAGATGGGTTGCATACGAGTGCCTCAGGGTGTGGATTGAGACGTAGCGTTTGTTGATTTTAGCTTTGAACCTGGCTCGTCTGAAAGCGCCCTGGACACTGCTTCTGCTCATTGGTCCAGTGGCGGTGGCAGCTCCTGTTCCGCTGCGACCGACTGCCGGAAACAGCCATTTGGGATTGCGGTGGGTTGCCCAGTATCGTCTCAACAAGAGCAGGGTATCATCAGGAAATGGAACGTAGCGATCCTTCGCCTCTTTTCCTCGATGGACATGCAGAAGCATTCGATCCGAATCAATATCGGAAACCTGGAGACAAAGACCTTCATGGAGGCGAACGCCAGTGGAGTAAACAGCGACAAAATAAGCGTAATTGTGGAACCTTGTGACTTTGGCAAAAATCCGACGAACCTCGGCAATACTGAGAACCGAAGGTAACCGTCTTTCATTTTCGGTCTTGATCAGAGACAAGGTCCGCCAGTCACGATCTAAAACTTTCCGGTAGAAATAGCGTAGCGCGCCATGGGCGTTTCTCATACTGGAAGCAGACCAACCGATCTTTGTTTTGCGGTTGATCAGAAATTGCCGAATTTCGTCTTCGGTTATTAAATCCGGGGATTTATCGTAGAAATCTGAAAGAACCCTGACTTGTCGCAGGTAGGCAAGTCTGGTACTTTCACTTTTACCATTGAGAATAATGGTATCACTCATCTGTCGGCAAAGATCCGACTCGTAGAATTTATACATAACGCATCTCCTTTTCCAGTTTCAGTTCACAAGAGAAAAAGAAATGAGTTAAAGCAAGAAGAATGATATCAGGCAGGATTAAGGAAATAAACCATTGCCGCGTAGCGGCTTACTTGAACAAGCGTTTGCAGTCCGACGGCCATCGCATATTTCGGGCCTATTGTTGCCAAATGTATCACAACTTATTACTGCTTCGGCCAGGCTTCAGCAAGGCCGCGGCTGAAACCAGTGTTCGGCGTGCGGGAAGCAAGGGAAATGAAATCTGATTGTGCTACGAAAAATTCAGTAAGAGGTTCTATTGAATCCATCGAATGTTGATTTTAAAAGGATCAAATCAGCGGCTAAATTGAAGATGGATGATAAATTTATTCCATGTCCTATGCAAGACGGTGATGAGATTTTTCAAAATGGTATTTTTGAATTCAATATCACAAAAATGCTTGAATATATTGAATCAAATTCCAATGAAATCGAGCTTGTGAAAATTGAAGTAGATGATTTCCCCGAATGCTTTTCATCTATAGAAGAATCCCATATAGACTCCGTCGATGTTTCGCAGCCAGTAGTAATAGCAGAGATTGCACCAGGACGCTATAATCTAATTGATGGTAACCATAGAAAAGAAAAAGCTCGCAGGATGGGTACAAGTAGCATTTTTGCCTATAAACTTAACGTGAAGCAGCATATAAAGTTTTTGACTGAGAAAGATGCATATTTATCTTATGTTAAATATTGGAATGGTAAATTGAGATAGCCGCATAGAATAAAGAGCCGAACGAATTTATCAAGCCGACGGCACCCGCAGATTTGTGGCCTTTTGTTGCTCCAATGATTCACCACTTATTACTGCTTCGAATGCAGTGCCGTGTGTGCCGCGGCTTATAATGGTGTTGGCTGGTGGTCAAAATAACAATAAAAATAGGAGGCAATAATTGTGCTTACTAAACTCCAAAAACACGCGACTGGTCGTCTTGTATTATTGCTGTTCATCATAACGATGGCTGTGTATCTGGTAATCATATTTTATACTATTCCAGCAGTGACTACACAGGCGCCTGAAATGAAACTTTTTGATATGTCTCCTGGTGGTTATGATCTCATTTACGCAGAGGAGTTGCTTAAGTCAATCGGGCCAGTCGGAAGAGAAGCTTATATGAAACGGCAATTGCCGATTGATTTTATCTATCCATGTCTTTTTGCTGTGACATATGCATTAATGCTTGTTTGGCTTTTTAGAAAAAGGTTCAATGAAAAATCAAGAGTATTCTTACTTGCTCTAATTCCTGCTTTAGCAGGCCTTTTCGACTATTTTGAGAATTTCGGAATTCTTCTAATGTTGAGGTCTTTCCCAAATTTAAACGAATTAGTGGTTCAAGCTTCGAGCTTCTTCTCAATTGTCAAAAGTGGATTAACCATAGCGTTCTATATATTTCTTTTATTTGGATTACTGATGCTTTTTGTAAAACGAAATAATAGCTAAACAGCCAACAAATTGCTACAGCTGATGTTACCCGCCGCGGCTTTGCCGCTCTGGGCAACACAGCTGAGCATGGCGTTGGAAATACAAATCAAAAAAAAATATGATACACAAAAATATAAACGACATCGATCTTACAGATATTGAAATACTTATTGAGAACAAAGTCACAGAAAATCGCACACTCGAATATAAAAGCGCTTTCTCAAATAAAGATAGCGATAAGACGAAATTTCTAGCTGAAGTTTGTGCATTAGCGAATACATCAGGTGGGGATTTGATTTATGGTGTCAAGGAAGATAAGGAACGATTTCCTGAATCAATATGTCCACTTAATATCAATTCGATAGATGAGTTCACTCAAAAGCTTGAAAATACTTTGATAACTGGTGTTGAGCCAAGATTAAGTAAAATTAATATCAAACCTATTGAAGTTAGCGATTCCAACTATGTTTTAATTATTAGGGTTGGCAAAAGTTGGAACAGTCCACACAGAGTAATTAAAAATAAGGAATTCTATGGGCGCAACACTTCAGGGAAATATCCATTGGATGTAGCTGAAATTCGAAATGCTATCAACTTAACTGGAAATATAACGGAATCAATAAAGAAATTTAGAACAGATAGAGTCATCAGAATCAGTGGTAATGAAACACCTGTAAAAATGGAACCAATTGGAAAGCTAATATTACATATTCTTCCAATTTCAGCGTTCAACGATGATAAGCGAATTTCAGTTTTTCAGAATGAAAGTGAACTGAAACAGTTCTGGCCTCTTTCAGCGAGTGGCATGGACTACAGACCTAACCTAGATGGATATATATGCTATACAGGAGGCCGCAATGAGCCAACAAGATCCTATACACAGATATACCGAAATGGAATTATTGAATCTTGTTTATCATTCCCTTCACGTGAAAATAAAAAAGCAATTCCTATTCAATATATAGAAGGTCAACTCTTAGAAAAGATCGAAAAATATATAAAACAATTAGTTACATTGGAAATTGATTTTCCATTTTTCATCTTTATTTCATGTGTTTCAGTTAAAGACTATGTTCTTTCTCTATCAGACGCCTACTTCCACTCAGGAGAAAATGAACCATTTAGTGATGATTTTCTAAATTTACCCGAAATTCTCCTTGAGTCATTTGATCAGAAACTAGGCAAATCAATAAAACACACTTTCGACGTGCTTTATAATGCGTTTGGATTGTCACAATCGATATCACTATCAGAAGATGGTGATTTAATTGGCTAACTTTGTAGGTTCGACTTTCCAACAAAAGGCTGAAGACCGACCATACCCGCCAAAAAGCTGCGGGTATGGCGGCTTAGCCAGGCGTTATGTGAAAATACAACAAATCCTTAAATTAAAGGAATTTAAAAATGTCTACAGAATCAGAAGTTGTAGCTCAAGGAGCAATTAATTTGTTCTCGAGCTTTACTATTAGTGATGGTCTGATGATTTTTGCAGTAATTCTTGCACCTTTAATAGCGGTACAAGTTGATAAATATTTAGAAAAGAAGCGTAATAAAAAAGAACGGAAGTTGGGTATTTTTAAAACGCTTATGGCAACTAGAGGTAGAGCGCTAGATCCACGTCACGTCGAGGCTCTTAATATGATCGATTTGGAATTTGAAGGAGAAAAATCAGTAACCGATGCTTGGAAAGCTTATCTTGACCACCTCTTGAATATGCCAAAGTATCCTACCACTGAGGGCAGAAACGAAGATCAACAGAAATCTGACAAAACGATATATGATTCACAAATGTCAACTTGGGGAAATCAAAGGGAAGATTACTTGGCAGATCTTTTACATAACATGGGAAATTCACTCAATTATGACTTTGATAAAACACATATTAAACGTTCAATCTATTCGCCTCAAGGTCACGCAGATATCGACAATGAACAGCAATTTCTTAGGAAAGCATTAATTGAATTGCTAATGGGTAGGCTAACTTTACCAGTGGAAACAGTAACAACTCCTCTGTCAGATGAGGATTTGAAATCTCAAATGGATGAAAAAGTTGAACAAAAACTTATTAGAGAGTTGCTTATTAAGCACTATAGAGGTGAGATAGCTGCCAATGTAAGGATCGTAGACGATTGTAAGAAAACTGAGAAAAAAATTGAATGACTCAAATTTTCCCTTTATTAAAAACACATAACAATCGTTTCAACCTGTCGTTTTTCGCCGCTACGCTCTGAAAAACGCAGGTTAAACGGGCGTTAGCGAGAATTAATCCAGAATCGAATATGAAAAAAACAGAGATATTTTTACTCCTTTTGACAATAGTAGTCATATTTTCGGTTTGGCTAATCTCCCCAATAGTTCTTAATTATTTTTTTAATTCGTCTGAAACCAGGGGACAATTTGGCGACGCGTATGGTGCCTTGAATACACTTTTTTCAGGACTTGCCTTCGCTGGAGTTGTCGTTGCCATTTTGTTGCAAAGAAATGAACTCAAGTTACAAAGGGAAGAACTTAAATTAACAAGAGCAGAGCTCAAAGCCTCAACAGAGGCACAGAAAATGTCTGGAAATCACCTTGGCGAGCAATCACAGGTAATGAAAGTAACAGCAGAGCTAAACGGATTAGCGGCATTAACACAAGCACGAACGGAAGTGATAAATCAATTAAAGATAGAACGGAAAACCTGCACAAACCAAGAAATAGATCGAATTTTGAGTAAATTAGATGAACTTGAAAATGGTCGAGAGAAAAATATCAAGCAACTTGAGTTGTTAATGCATGCAGTTTTTTCCGCATCTGAAATTGACTATTAATGATCGCTAACTTGTGCATGCACCCGAGCTCCCCGCCGCTACGCTCTGGGCAGCCGGGTGATGCCTGTGTTATATTCGTCAATCAACTAGTTCAAAACTAAAGAATCGAAATGGTCGAAAAATCTAAAAAACATCTTCAAGAAGCAATGACTAAGTCTAAAGAACATCTTTCAAATACTAAAGATTTTCTCAAAAACTTGGAAAACGCAAGTGTATATGATGTTGCAGATGAAGCATTTCAAGAATTCAATGAACATCTGAGAAAACTTGATAGCAAGACAAGACAAAACATTATTGAAGTCTACAATAGCTCACTTTTCATAAGGCTCAAAGAAGCTGGTTTCCACGAAAATGATATTAAGGATTTAATAGCAATTCTAAATAAAAAGTGGTTAGAAATACTCGAAACAGCTGACACAAAATTTAGTTCAAAAGATTTATATTTCTCTGCAAGTAAAGAATGGGAGTCATATTTAGAAAAAGTTGATTTAAATGTACTGAAAGACAGTAAAATAAAAAGAAAAGAATTTGTTTTGAAAATCCAGTCTCTCGGAATTTCTTTTGGCCTTCCCGCTGCAATTGGAGGTGCTCTGATTGGAGGTGCAGTAAGTGTACAGATCGGTGCATTTATTGGATTCGCTTTAGGGGCATTGGTCTCAAGTTTTGCCAAGGAGGGAAATGATGATTAACCAACCATTAATCTTTGGCATTTATATTGGACTAGGGATGGGGGTAATATACTTATTTATCCATGGCATAAAAAAACAAAAACCAGATTTTGGGAAATTTGCAGTTCTGTTCTTATCGTGCGTAGGAGTGGTTGTTGCCATCGATTTTGGTCATACAGTCATTACAGAGCCCGCTGCAAATTTTGGCAAACTACAAGACCAGCGTTTACCTATGGTTCTCGGAGCGGGTGCTATCACATGGATTTCTATTGAACAAATATGTGTTTTGTATTTGAGAATTTTGCAAGTAAAAAACCGAAAATAGAGATTTGATAATAGTTTAATATAACACCAGCATCAGCCGTTTCCCCCGCCGCTGCGCTCTGGGGGAAACGGCTGATGCTGGTGTTAGTAGGCTCTCATGGTGACACTGACCATTTTGGAAATCTGAGATGGTATTGTGATATTCAAAAGCGACCAACTAAACTTTGGCCCAAATTATCACTTCTACAATAAACTCCGCATATCGCTATAAATACATTGTTAATCAGGAAAAGAAATGTTATTTCAAGACCAAATATCAATTATTCGCTCTGGGGTTGAATATTGGAACAACTGGCGTAGTGAAAATCCTGAAATTGAAATTAACCTAAAAGGCGCCGATCTTTCAAGTCTTGATCTTGCGGGTATAAATTTATCAAAGGCTAAACTAAGTGAAGCAAATCTCTCAAACACAAAACTGGTTGGAGCCAATTTATCCGATTCAACTCTGTTCAAAGCAAATTTTACTCAATCCGATCTAAGTAATTCCAAACTCATCAAAGCCTTTATTAGTGAAGCAAATCTCCAAAATGCAATTCTAAAACAAACTGATCTAAGTAATTCATATCTAAGCGCAGCAAATCTTAGAGGTTCAAATTTATTCAAAGCTAATTTAACTGGAGCAAAGCTAAATCTGGCTAATCTGACACTAGCAGATCTTATAGAAACAATTTTATTCAAAGCAGATCTCTGTCATGCTGATCTCAGCTATTCTGATATAAGGAGGGCTGATCTGAGTGAAACAAAACTAAAGCGTGCAAATCTTACCCAAGCTTTCTTAAATGGGGTAGATCTATGTGGTTCTGAATTATCGAATGCTAAGCTAATCAATACCAACTTAACAAACGTCAATCTTGAATATACCGATTTACGTTCTGTTAATTTTAGCGGGGCAAAAATCGTTGATTCGAACTTTAGCGATTCATACATGAATAACTCCATTTTTGAAAATACAACGATTGGAAATATTTCGTTCCAAAATGTGTATGGTCTCGATTCTGTTCAGCACAAGTACCCTTCTACAATTGGGACTGATACATTGCTTAGGTCACAAGGAATAATACCATTGGAATTCTTAAGAGGATGTGGTCTTCAAGATTGGGAGATTGAACACTCAAAATTGTATAGAGAAGGATTATCTGCTGCACAGATCAATGATATAATTTATAAGACTTTTGAATTTAGATCACATCAGCCACTTGTTTTCTACAGCACTTTTATTAGCTACAGTCACAAAGATAAAGAATTTGCGCGTAACCTTCACGATAAGTTACAGGAATCTGGAATTCGATGTTGGCTTGATGAAAAACAATTATTGCCTGGCGATGATATATATGAGGAAGTTGATAAAGGCATTAGATTTTGGGATAAAATTCTATTGTGTTGCTCGGAAAGCTCGTTGACAAGCTGGTGGGTTGATAACGAAATAAGTACAGCTTTTAGTAAAGAACAAGATCTGTTTAAAAAAAGGGGTAGGAAAATAAAATCACTAATCCCTCTAAATTTGGATGGCTATATGTTTTCTGAGAAATGGACTTCCGGCAAAAAAATTCAAGTTAAAGAAAGACTGGCAGCAGATTTTACAGATATGAATAGATTTGAAGAAGAATTTGATAAACTAAAGAGAGCATTGTTAGTTGATGATCTCGGTAAAGAAAAACCACCTAAATCTTTACTATGACAGCTAATCTACTAACATTCGGCTAAACCCGCAACACCCGCCGCTACGCTCTGGGCGTTGCGGGTTAGCCCGGTGTTAGTACTTACCAAGCATGATAATTACAACCTTGGTTTTAAAATGACTTTTGATAGAATAATCGCTATTATTTTTGCTTCAATTTTAATTGGAATAGGATCTTATTTTCAATTGAGTGGTGCTGCGGTTTTCCCCTCGTTATGCATCTTTCTTTCCGTTGTACTAGTTATTTTTGGAATCATAGGACCTCAGTCGATTAAGACACTTACATTGAAGAAAGGAGAGTTTAAGATTCAGCGTCACATACCGTCAGAAAAAGAGATAAGTGAGGCAATTAATTTATCAATAGAAAATAAAATCAAAGATTTTTCACAAGAGCCTCTTGTTGCGGCTGCCACAAAACGTAAAACAGAAGAAAAATCAGCTTCTGATTACTTACTTTTGGCTACCAAAGCATGGAAAGAAAAAAAATATGATAAAGGCTTACAGTATGCCTATCAGGGATTATCACTAAATCCGGACAATATCCGTGTTAAATCTGCTTTAGAATTAAGAATAGGTACGCTATTTAAAAAACTAGGAAATAAAAACCTAGCAATAAAACAATATAAAAAGGCAATGAAGACAGACCCCATTTTTTCTTGGCCTCCAACCAACCTTGGGCTAATATATTTTGAACATGGAGATTTAGAAAAAGCAGAAAAATTATATCGCAAAGCTATTGAACTTGATCCTAAAAATTCTTCTGCGCATGGGAACCTTGGGGTTCCACTTGCACAACAAGGATGATTAGAAGAAGCAGAAAAGTCCTACCGTAAAGCCATTGAACTTGATCCTAATAGTTCCTGTGCACTTACTAATTTTGGAGTCCTACTTCATAACCAAGGAAAACTGGAAGAAGCGGAAAAACTATATCGTAAAGCTGCTAAGCTTGATTCAGAAAACTACGAAGCTCACGATAATCTGAGTATGTTGCTTAGAAAACTTGGAAAAACTGAAGAGGCAGAGAAATATCGTAAAATAGCTGAAGAGATAAAAAACGAATACATTGCTGTGAACTCAAGATTTAGGTACTAACGATTTTATCAAGCCGACGGCACCCGCAGATTTATGGTCTATCATTACATCAATGATTAACCACCGGTTATTGCTTCGGCTCTAGTTCAGTGTGTGCCGCGGCTTATAATAGTGTTGGGTAAAAATAAGGAGGTGTAAATTGATGGACGCAATCATGAAACTTAAATCCGCACATTCTAAAAATCTGGAATTTACAGGGGTCTTTGAGAATTTTATTCATGAAGTAGAAAAAACGGAGTTATTCAGAGATCATTTTGGAATCGAGTTTACTAAAAATCCATCGTCATTAGAATTTTCATTTTTAAATAGGGATTTTAGATTTGATTACAGTTTCATAGTCGATTCTCAAACAAGGTATTGGGGAAGACTGAACGTAAAATATATTAATAAATCTGCTTATTGGGTATGCCCGATAAGTGACACTACTGAAGTTGTATATAAAACATACTTCTTTGATAAATTTGGAAATACTAAACGTTCGTTAGAAGAGATGTCCTCACCATTGAGCATTAGTATTGAAGGCTCAATTAAAGATTTTGTTGTCGAGATTCTTCATGAATTATTAAATTCAGATTATTTTACAGATTAACCGACAACAGCTCTTTCACAAGTTTTTTTGATTCAATTCTATTCCTTAATTTTTAATCAAACAGCTCATGAAAAAGGAGAGAAATGATCAGAATAAGAATCGGTGAAACTGAAAAGAACCTTGAGAATGTTGAAGAAAATTGGATAAATCAGCAAATCAATCGTCGTCGTGCGGACGGCATTTCTGTTTGTGTCAGAGTAATTGTTAAAAACCTAGATATAGATATGGTTCTTTCAACGCCAACTTGAGGCAATGTCGGAGGAGGCGGTCGGCCTGCACGTCCACGAGAGAAGTCAATATTTGATTTATGGGAACAACGTGGGTTATACAACACTGAATTTACGGGAGGTAATTTAATTGCTTTTTTAAAGCAACTTAGACAGTTTATTTAACCAAATCAAGGGCTAACCATGGTAAAACTATTCTTTTCATACTCCCACAAGGATGAAGGACTTAGAAATGAGTTGGAAACTCATTTAGCTCTGCTCAGTCGACAAGGTGTTATTTCCTCATGGCATGATCGTCGTATAACTGCAGGAAGTGATTTAGACCAATCAATTAGTTCTGAGCTTGAATCATCACAAATTATTCTACTTTTAGTAAGTGCTCATTTTTTGGCGTCTGATTATTGTTATGAAAAAGAAATGATTAGAGCAATCGAGAAACACCATGATGGCAGTTCAGTTGTTATACCTGTTATCATTCATCCTTGCGACTGGCATTCAGCTCCATTTGGGAGTTTTCGTGCCACCCCAACAGATGGAAAACCAGTTTCAATGTACGCTAATCAACATGAAGCATTTTCTATTGTAGCAAAGGATATCAGAGAAGCGGCACAAAGTATCAATACTCCTTCCGCAAATACAGAAAGTAATCAAGTTAACAAACCATCCAAAAATCAAATCTCTCAGAAAGCACGCTCAAGTAATTTGAGGATTAAGCGAAATTTTGATGACCACGAAAAAGATGAATTTCTTGAGAACAGTTATGAATATGTGGCTCGATACTTTGAGGGATCACTCGAAGAATTAACAAACCGTCACAAACATATCAAAACAAGGTTTAAAAGATTAACTGGTACCAGTTTTACAGCATTTATTTATGATAATGGTAAACGGGCAGCTGAGTGTACTATTTTTTATGGTGGCGAAAGTTTTTTTTCAAAGGGGATTGCCTATTCAAGCTCCGGTGATGGGGCAGAACGAAGTATGAATGAATCCCTCAGTGTAGAAGATGATGGATACACACTTTATTTAAAATCACTCGGAATTGGTATGATGGGTAGAAACCAAGATGAACATCTTTCACAGCAAGGAGCAGCAGAATACTATTGGAGTATTTTTATCAGACCTCTGCAGGAATATTAATACCCAACAAAAGTTTCAACCCGTCTTTTTCCGCCGCTACGCTTTGAAAAAAGCGGGTTAAACAGATGTTCGGTTGCATAAAAATAAAACATGATTGATTCTCTTTATTGGAAAGAAGAAATCCGTAAAATTGCTAAAAAGCTAAAGCGTGTACAAAATCCTAAGCGATGGTCAGAAAGAAGTTTAGGATCAATTGAGCGTGATATAATGATTGGATTCTTCTTGCTTCGGAGAATAATTGAATTGCATAAAGTTTCTTCGATGATCCGTGATTTTGAAATGGATATATTCGCCTGTCCAAGAAAAGAGACTCCTGTCAATTACTTGAATCGTGGAGATATCTTTGACTTATATGACTTTGATAATGAAAAAAAGGAAACCAAAAAGCCGCTGTATATTTCAAACCAATTTATTCATGCGTATTCAAGTTTTGTAGACAGAGATAATACCAGAAACTGGGACAATGTTTATGTAGTATCAGACTATGACCGAAATGATTGTATATGGCGAATCCCAATTTCAACCGTTCGTGAACTATTTATAATGGCTTCACAAGACTATCCAGCAAGAATGGAAATGGTTTATGATGAAAAGAAGCAAGACTTTAAAGTCAAAACGTCATAATTTCATTATATTAGCTCAACAAAAAACCGAACAAAAACATACTCGTGCCAAGTTAAATCCAAGACCTTGGGATAGGTGATGTCACCTTGAAATTGGTTATTATTACCCAGTGGGTGAGGGGAGGCACGCCCCCAAGTCCCACCTGACTATAGTTTAGCCAACAGGTCAGTAGTGAAACTCGCAGGTAAGACCGGTAACGGGAGTCTGGAGCCGAGTGGATCAAGAATACAGGCTCAGTATTGAGTCCCGAAATATGTATATTCGTGGTCATTAGATAACCTTTCAGGAATAAGAAAGGGAAAGCCGACGGTTTGTATGTGCTCGGAAGGCAGTAGTCCTGTTTTCGTTATGGCAAGTGGATAGGACACCACCGGGATCTGAGACCTGGGCATGTATTCATGGGGGTAGTTTGGGAACTTGGGAGGGCCAACGCGTTTCCTTGTAAATAATAGAGTTTGGGGGAACTTGCCAATAGGCGAACTCCTGGCAATTGAGGTGGAAGCTCTCGCCACTTGATTGAGCCGTTTACGGACTACGAATAAAGAGGAGCTTACAAGGTATCAGGGGAGGATAGCGAAGAGCGAACAAACCTGAGATGGGCGGTTGGTAGTCTTAGTGGATCATAGTACCGATGGTCGGGAAGTGTGGCCGGGAAGGTGGGGAACCGATGTCCAAGGGACCCACTGTAGGGAAGGTGAAACCGGATGTAACGTTTACTGAAAGGAAATATAGGAGATACTCTGAGATCACAAACTGTATCAACGAAACTTCAGCGAATTGCAGAACAGGCAGAAAACTATCCTGAGATGGTATTCAATAACCAATCGCACCTGATAGACCTGGAATTTTTAGAAGAAGCTTATCGTCTGACGAACAAGAGAAGCGGAGCGGGCGTGGATAAGGTGACAGCGAAAGAATACGCTGAAAACCTGATTCCTAACCTGACGGATCTACATCAGCGATTGAAAGATAATCGGTATGTGGCTCCGCCCGTGGAACGTGTTTGGATCGATAAAGAAGGTGGGAAAAAGCGACCCATTGGTAAACCCTGCTTTGAGGACAAAGTGGTCCAGCGAGCGGTGGTGATGCTCTTGGAAGTCATCTATGATCGAACGTTTCATGGATTTTCTCACGGCTTCAGAAAAGGTCACTCTCAGCATCAAGCGTTGCATGAGCTGAGGGAGTTGTGTTGGCAAACGAATGTCGGATGGATAGTAGACGCGGATGTTAGTGGATTTTTCGATAACATAAGCCATAGTCTTTTGCAGGATTTAATCAGGCAGAAGGTTAATGATGGGGGGATATTGCGGCTTATTGGCAAATGGTTACACGCCGGGGTGGTGGAAGCGGGAACGTTGAGTTACCCAGAAATGGGGACACCACAAGGTGGGGTGATCTCGCCGATGTTGGCCAATATTTTCTTGCATTATGTCTTAGATGACTGGTTTGTCAATGTTGTCAGACCTCGAATGAAAGGCCGCTGTTTCATCATTCGTTTTGCCGATGATTGTGTGCCACGAACACTTTCTGTGGGACCAAGACTTAAGTCACCATGTGGAACACCGAATAACAGTCGTGAGACATCTATTCGAGAGTCCGATGGGCACGACTCCGCGTGCTTAAAGAAATTGGAGGAGTCTTGGGACCGAGTTGGTGGTGCTGTACGAAAGATGGGGGTTTGTTGGTCCCCCGAAACCGGCTTGCAGGAGCAGGTTTCAAACCACCTTGAGCTGCATTAGTAAAGAGCTATTGTGGTAAGCGTCAAGGAAAAGGTCCTGCTTGACGGGATCAGGTGTGAGTTAAGGAGACGAATGCAAATGAACCACTGATGAAGTGTCGTTAGCGTAGAAGTATCGTCAAAACCGGGGGGTAGTCGTTAATCCGGGATAAGTTTGGAGGGAACCTGTTTACTGTCCATTCGGCGGTCGGCATAAAGGTGGCGTGAACTTAACTCAGGCTCTCGTACGGAACGTGGGAACCTGTCGTTCCGATGTTAAGGGAGAATCCCAAGTGGAAGCCCCACAAGGGTAAGAGTACCGAGGCGGAGCACAGGGGCGGAGTGACTCGTTGTAGTGTTGAAGGCTATGTAATGAAGCTGGAGCGAAGGGGTCACATTGTTCAGTTTTGGAATTTTGATCAACCAATTAATTGGGAGGAGTCGATTGACTAAAGCAAAGCCATTCCAAATTTCCAAAGTGGAAATATGGGAAAGTTATCAGACTGTAAAATCAAATAAAGGAGCTGCAGGGGTAGATAATCAATCCATAGAGGACTTCGAGAAGGATCTGTCGGGAAATCTCTACAAGATTTGGAATCGAATGTCTTCGGGTTGTTACTTTCCATCCCCCGTGCTTCGCGTGGAAATTCCGAAAGAGGATGGCAGTTTGCGCCCCCTCGGAATTCCAACCGTTTCTGATCGGATTGCTCAAACCGTAGCAAAAAGGGTGTTGGAACCAGAACTTGAAAGGGTCTTTCATCCTAGCTCGTTTGGGTATCGTCCGAAACGTTCAACCATTCAAGCCGTTGGTGAAGCCCGTAAGAATTGTTGGCGGTATGATTGGGTTCTGGACTTAGACATTAAAGGATTTTTCGATAATATCGATCATGAATTGATGATGAAAGCCGTTCGCAAACATACAACGAGCAAATGGGTGATACTCTATATCGAACGTTGGCTGAAAACGCCGGTTTTAATGCCGGATGGAAGTTTACAATCAGGAACAAAGGGGACACCGCAGGGAGGTGTCATAAGCCCCTTGCTGGCCAACCTGTTCTTGCATTATGCGTTTGATCAGTGGATAGAAACTAATTGTTCACATATCCCTTTCGAGAGATATGCAGATGATGCGGTCTGCCACTGCAAGAGTGAGAAGCAAGCTAAGTGGTTGAAGGAATCGCTTGAAAAACGGATGGCTGAATGTAGGCTGGAGTTGCATCCCATGAAAACAAAGATTGTTTACTGTAGAGATGCTGATCGAAAAGATCGCTACATCAATGAGGCTTTTGACTTTCTCGGCTTTACATTTCGCCAGCGGATGTCAAAGAATCGATGGGGCAAACTTTTCATGAACTTCAGTCCGGCTGTCAGTAATAAAGCGTTGAAGAGGATTCGTCAGACAATTCGAGAGTGGAAGTTACATCTCCGAAGTGACAAGTCATTAGAGGATTTGGCCCAGATGTATAATTCAAACATTAGAGGTTGGATCACCTATTACGGTAAGTTTTACAAGTCGATGCTATACCCAACGTTTCGCCATCTGGATATAATCTTGTCCAGATGGTCAATGAGGAAATTTAAAACATTAAAGAACCACAAGCGCAGAGCCAGACACTGGATAGAGCGAATCGCTCAGAAGGAGACGAAACTCTTCGCACACTGGGGTCTTCTTTATGGGAAATGCTGAACGATAGGAGCCGGATGAGCTGAGAGGTTCACGTCCGGATCTGTGAGAGCCTAAAGGGGAAGTTCCTTCGGGCTACTCGACTC
>Ga0075122_10000060_pt1 | contig 79793 bp, 128 predicted proteins | sample AntAceMetag02UKB_FD_69790 | JGI IMG/M metagenome (GOLD analysis project Ga0075122, IMG submission 69790) | Saline lake microbial communities from Ace Lake, Antarctica - Antarctic Ace Lake Metagenome 02UKB | ecosystem: Environmental > Aquatic > Non-marine Saline and Alkaline > Saline | place... | reverse complement strand
TTTCTGTTGTTAAATCATATACATATTCATTATTGTCCCAAAAAACATCTTTATAATAATTAATAAGAGAATCATATTTTTTTCTTTCATTCTTTTTAGGAAGTATTTCTAAATCAATTTTATAACTATATTTAAATATATCTTTATCTTCTATTGATGGATATATTTTCATAGTATATGATTGATGTCTAGTAAGAGGTTTAACAGTAGATAATGTTACATTATGATTAATATTAAATTTATTTAAAATATGATGAATTTCTTGAATTAATTTAACAGATGTTAATTCCATAGAAATATATGTTCTACTTTTTTCTGGGATAAAAGAACCATCTCCGTCAATAATTCCACATAATATTTTTGAAAGTATTTCATCTGAATAATTAATGATATCATTACCTATTCTTTTTTCAAAAGAATATCTATTGTGGTTTAACATCATATTTTCTGACAATATTCTATCATAAATAATTATTTGTTTTTTAGTTGGTCTCGTTGAACATCCATTTATTATTATATCGTCAAAATTAATATTTAATTTTTTTGTTATTTCATTTAGGAGTTCCCCTTCGTTTTGTGAGAAACATATACCAATTGGATAACTTCTAGAGTTACCCATTATAAAACTACCTTCTGCTAAGAAAAAACCTAGAAGGTACGGTTCGATTAATGGATTTTTATAAACTTCTTGATTCCATATAGGAAAGTTATTATTTGTAAAATATTTCGATTTAATAAATTCTTTTGGCTCTACTTCAATAAATGCTTCATTTGATTTATGAGTTACTTTACTGGGGTGGGATCTACATATTGGACATTCCCATACCCCAGTTGACTTTGGTTTTATAAATGGTGTATCGCATTTTTTACAAACCCCAGTATTTTTAGAGAACATTAATGGATGATTATCTTGGCAAATTATAAAATCTCCTCCCTTATCTCTAACCATTACCATCTTTGATCCTTGATCTTTTTTATGTCTAATTATCTTCTTAACATTAATAAACTTATCAGTATCCCATACTTTAAGATCACTAACTATTTTTTCTTCCTGTTTTTCAGTTATATTAATTTGATTATTATTGTGTTCCCATATTGATTTAAACGAATCTAATCTTTTTTCTCCATCCTCTTCAATATATAGAAGCATATCTCCATCTATACAATGAAAACTATTATGATTCTGTACCATGCCCATCATGAATTCATTTGTCTCGGTTTTAATATCATATACATCATCATTCCAATATCTAATTCTATGAATCTTAGTAATAACATCAAATCCCTTTACAGTTTTTCTTATATGTTTAGAGGGTATCACTTCATCTATTTCTTCAAACGTCGGAAGACCGTATGAATCAGATGGGTATCTAATCTTACATATAAATCTAAGATCATCTCCTGTCATATTTCCACCTTCAGGTTTCATTCCAAAAGTATATCCGAGCTTCATACAAATTGATCGTACTTGTTGAACAAGAGGATAACTTTTCAATACTAATATAGAACTTGTTGAGAACACATCTGTTTTAGTTTTACCATTGTTATCAATCAATCCTGTTAAAAAGTCTTTCAACCATTCCTTATTAAAGTTAATGAAGTCAGGGCATAAACGAAAATCTTTTTCGTTCACTCCTCTTATCATACTCTTCTCCTTCTCCTTCTGACTCCTAAACGTTACGCCGTCTTCTAATATAACAAATCGCTTGAAGTTATTATTCTCTTTCAGTATTCTTTCTTTTATAGTATTATTCTTTGTTGCTATACATATACCAGGCCACCTATCAAACTTAATACATTTTCCATTTAATATAAATGTGCCAAGAATATACCCATTAGTTCTAAGCTTCTTCTCTAAACTATTATATACTATTGAATTGTCAATCCATATAGTATTGTATTCTGTTACAGCATCTGCTCGTCTTTCTTCTGTAACATTGCTTACAGGAGTAAAGTGGCGTCTCTTTTCTACCGTGCTGTTTGATGGATCATCGAACGATTCATATTCTTCTTTACCATATAATCTACATTGATCATTCGGATTTAGATGGTGTAATGGCGTACTCTTTATCCATAGAGGGTGGTTCGCTTGACATGCTATAAAATTACCAGAATAAGTTTCTAGTATCAACATATCATCGTTTGGTTTATGCTTATCAATAGATGTGGCTTTTACCTTACCATTTTTACCGTCAACAATTTCATTACATTTTTTACTTTCTATTCTTAATCCGTATTCATTTTTAACCTCAGCATCAGCACCAACAAAATCAAAAATATCTCCTATCCATACTAACTCATTTCTATAATGTACTAATCCAGCAGAACATTTCATTATTCTCTCTGATAAACTTGTTACTTCTTGAGCTGCTACGATTCCCACATTACTTGTATTTATTTGATTAATTAATTCCCCATAACAAGTTCTACATATTCCTTTTGATTTACAATACACTGGACTTCTAAGAGGGATTACATACCCTATCATCTTCTCAGTGACAGGTTTTACCATACCTTCTTTAGTCTGAATAAATCTTCCAGGCATTCTTTTAAATAAGTCTTTAGTTAACTTAACATCTAATGTGAGTTGGGTTCTACAGTTACCTGTATTTATATCAGCTTCTAAATTACCCATCACATATACCATTTTTCTATATGCATATCCTCCGTGAGCTGTATTCAGAGATCTATCTACAACACCTTTTCTAGCTCCAACTGAGGCCTCGAAGTATTCTTCTGGAGAATAACCATCATTCATAGCTTTAGTAATAGGAGGAAGAATATTATCAGATACGTCACTTACTAATCCCTTAGCTATCATTATCTGTCTTAGTTGTCCTGCTCCCTTTGCAGCCTTAGACTTAACTAGAATGTATAATTCAGGAACATTCTTTTCTAAATGTATTAGTAGTTGCTTCTCCATCTCATCTATGATTTCTATCTGTTTAGCTACATCTTTTGTAGCTCCTAGATCTTTCTTGAGCTGTTCGATGTTTGGAGGAAGTTCAAACATATCTATACCAATTGACTGAGGATACACAGTAGCATAATAGAATCCAATTTTCATTAAGTTGTCTACTGTTCTAGCGTAGTCTCTTTTATTTTTCTTAATAATATTTGATAATATTTCATTTATTAATCCACCCGGAACCTCTTCATTAATAAATGGGTACCACTCAGGTAATGCATTATTAAATATAACTTTACCTGCGGTAGTTCTAATAACTTTTCCTTTAACTTTTATTTCTATTTGGGTACTAGGAGCTAGTTGATTTGCTTCACCTAGATTCTTTAACTTAACAGGAGCTCCTGCCTTCTTTGCTCTTGTTATAGTATATATCCCTGCCAACATATCATTAGATAATTTGAAGTTGGGAGAATTGATACTAGAATTTGAGGTCACAGACATCATTTTATTTTTAGCTTCTGCCTGAGCCTCATTAGACATAGGGACATATATCGCCATCATGTCACCATCAAAGTCCGCACCGAACCCACCAACTGTAGAGGGGTGAATGTCCATTGTCTTTCCATTAATTACTTTGACATAGACAGCTTGAATTCTGTCTCGTTCAATATTCGGATCTCTCTTAATTAATACTACCTTGTCTTTATTTTCAACTTCCCTGACTGCTGTATCGAATATAACATCGTGTACAATATCAGGAACTTTATATCCCAATGCAATATATTTAAGAAGTAATCTCACTTCTTCTGTTGTAATTTTTTCAGTCATACATATTCCTTAAGATGGCCAGTCAGGATTGTTAGGTACAGTAATTGCCATATACCAGGTGTCTTCTTCAAACGTTGCAAAATGTTCTTCGCCAGGCTCATTAATTGCGAACGATCCTGGAGTCAGTATTAATTCTCCTTCACTGGCGTTTGTTAATATCATCTTCCCCTCATAAACAATTACAAATTCTCTTTGATTATGAGTATGTCTAGGAAACACTGAACCTGCAGAACTAAACCATTTTGCTACAGATATTTCTTTTTGAGATAACAAAGAAAATCCTAATCCTACTCCCTTATCCATTTTTAATTGAGTATATCCTGGTGAAGTTTTGTCAATCATATCATGGAAAACTGGTAATTTTTCAGTAAGTTTTCTTAATTGTTTAATATTAGCATTCGAGACAGCTAGATTATCTTTCTTTTGTTTTTCAAATTCAGATGTATACATTTTATAAATTCCCTTACATTATTATCTCATGATTCTTATGCGTCTTTTTATAGCCCTCATTCTATCGTTCCAGTATAATATCTTATCTTCAAGAACCTTGGCACATATTTTTGGATCTCTAGTCTTTCTACATTTCGCCATGTTTTTATTTATATGATCCTTTGCTTTCTTCATAGCCTTCATTCTACATAATTCTTTTTTCTTTCCTGTATACATATCACATTTATTTTTAGTAGATTTATAAGATGCATATGCTAATGATATTACTTCTAATGAAAAAATAGATGCTCCTATAAATGATAGTGTCCGTTTCGTTCTACTTTTCTTCAGAGATTTCATAGCACTATTATGATATCTAGTAAGATTTCTCATAGCTTTATCGGATGAAGCTGTAAACATTACTTCTCTAGTTCTATTTCGGACATGACTTTTAATACTATCACCTACTCCTCCTACAATACTAGAAGCAGTATCTTTAGTTCTATCTTTTATATCCCTTCTAATTCTTTTAGAGTCGCTACTTTGTTCGTAGAGAGGAATAAAGTATTCATCCATGAGAAAGTACAGTAGCCGACCTCGGCTACTGTGATCTAAACTTTCTATAATCATTACCTTGCTATCTGCATGCAGATCACAAGAAATTGTTTTATCTATTATCAATTCTTTTATAGCTTTCTCTAAAAGATCTCCAACATAACCATTAAACTCTATGAGTTCTGATCTATTCATAAGTACTATTTAAATACCTTGTAATAGTACATCGTTTACATTCTCGGATTTGTTTTTATTTGCTAAACCATCTTTAACAGCATTGTACTGATCTTCACCAGCTATCTTAGCACAATCCTTATCCTTCGGAAGAGATCCACTTGCAGCATCGTTAGCATTTAAAGCATCGTCTACATTATCCCATCCTTGAGTTCCACCAAGTGTGGCATCCTCATCATCTTCAAATGTAAACCCTTCTTCAAACTCATATCCTTCAGATTTAGAATTCAATGCACCCTTTACAGATTTATATTCTTGACGGCCAGCCTCTTTAGAGTCCTCGTCGTCTTCAATATTAACTCTTCCAGTTGGTACATCAATACCTTCTAGTTCACCATCTTTATAATAGTTAGCAGACTTTGTCAGAATGTTTTCTTCTTCATATAATTCAGGCATATCTCCGAAGTAGTCCTCATCTTCACCAAGAAGATCATCTTCCCCTCCTACATTAGTAACGTCATCTTCATGATGCTCGTCTATCTTCTTACTTTTTTCAAGTTCTTCTTCTTCTGCATTAATGGATGCTCGCTTAAAAATATGATGATCTGCTTCAGAAAGTTCATCCTCATCTTCTTCTCCTAACACTTCTTCTAGGAGTTCTATTTCGTCGTCGGACATTTCCATTATATCTTCTTCTGTTAACCCTTCTAATGCATCAAAATCAAATTCATCCATATCATCCTCCTTTACAGGAACGTTTGTACTTTTTCTTCGCTCGCCTGTATCTAGTTTAGATCCTATACTGTTCGCTTCGGCACCATCTATCTCTAGTTCAGCACCAAGAAACTTTTCAGTATAATCATTTTTTAAATACTTATATAATCCACCTGTTGTCACATCAATATCTTTATCATATTTAGGAATAGCTATATCACTAAGTTTACTATCTTTCCAACCACCTTCTTTAGTTAAAAGATGTTCGTCCCCTTCTTTCATAGCCATTCTCTTTTGCATTGTTATACATTTATTCATCTTTACTTTATCATCTTTAAATTTCTTTTTACATGCTGCTATTCTACGGGGCAACAACTTTCTATTAACAGCAACGCCAGCTGCTCCACCAGCTACGGCTCCGGCGCCAAACGCTGCTGTATTTACATTCTTTACTATGCTTGCTTTACTCATCTTATTCTCCTTACGTTATGTTAACGCTTCTATATCTTCGCCCAATTCTTTTCCTAGAAATTTTTTAACTTCTTCATGGAATTCATCAGGTATTGATTTTGCTTCCGGGGCATTTATTAAACCGAACACCATGAACGGTTCAAATATTTGACATATATTTCTTAATGGGATTCCAACTTCTCCAATAGAGAGTTCTGGATTTGGTGCGATGACTGCTCTTGCAGAGTAGTCCACTCGCTTCCCTAGCATAGACGATCTAATCAGCCCGTGCTTAGATGATACCTTGCTACGAATATATTCGTATAAATCTACAAGTTTTAATTGCAATCTATAGCAGAGAATATCATACAGAGATCCAGATACACTACCAATTTGGTGAGAAATAATAATTACTCTTCTGTATATATCATTCAACTCATCCTCTCTCACCTCTCCTTTTTCTTTAAGAATATGTACAGGTCTATATACTGGAGAGACTATTATTAATTTTGGTATGAAGAAAGTTCCATTTTTTATACTTTTATATACTACATCGATAAGTTTATTTCTTTCGCTAGCATCGTCATCATCTTCTCTATACCTAATTCTATTTATATTCTGAACAAATGATGTGAACCCATCTAACTCGCCTTCTTCTTCTTCGGCTTCCACCAACTGCCCATCTTCCCCAATATTATATGTCTTTTCTCCAGAAAGCATTTTAATAATCTTTCTGTCTAATCTCTTTTGAATAAGATCAAATATAACTGGGTGTATAAGTTTACAATTTAAATCTACCCATGACATTGCTTGCCTTCTATCTGGAGAACCATCGAGGCCAAACAATTCTTCTGATTGTAACCCCTGTGGGTGAAAAGAAAAGGATTTGCCCTGAAATGTTTGAGGAGATGTGATTGGTCCTTTGAATCTCCGTTCTCTAACAAGCTTGTCTACGTTAAGAAGATTTATCATTTAGTGTCCTTTCTACATTACATATCCGGATGCGAGAACTCGTAAAAATATTGCTATTGCTTGTAAAATAAAGTTAGCAAAGCTAAGTAGGAATCTTACTCCCTTACTTTCTGGAGCTGTTTTATCTCTCAACCATGTTGTTCCATACATCGCAACTATTGATAGTACTCCACCCAATACTTTTAGAGGGAGTGATCCGGGAAAAATTAAAATACTAGCAATATTAATTAAGGTTGTACCCAACATGAATTCGTTTTCACTTTTATCATCTTGAGTATTTTCTTTCTCTAATTCTATACCTAGGCCACCTAATATAGCCATGGCAATTGTTGCTACTGGAATCACTCCAAGCGCCTGACCAACTCCAGGAATGTTTGAGATCAATGCTTGAATAGCAACTGTACAACAAGCACCTATGATTATAAGAGCAACTGATAAACAAGTGAGGTGCATAGCTCCTCTTACTGCTCCTGTTATAGAGAATTTAAAATAATCTATTAGGTTCTTTGATGCTCTTTTACTTTCTTTGGCAACTTCTCTCAGTCCAGTTTTAAAATCTCCTGTCTCATATGCATTCGCCATATGCCTGGCAACTGGCCTAAATTCCTCAGCAACTTTCTTTCGTATATCTGCTGCACGAATTCCATTTTGTTTAAGTACTTGCTCGCTTTGTTTATTTTTAAACATTCCTTTGGTGACAAAGTTTTTAATGGAACTTAAAATTCCTTCCTCTAGATATACTCTGTTTATAAATTGTTCTGATACATACATTATACACCATCCCTTTTTACCATCATCATCTTTAAAAGTTTATTACTTAATAATGATCTCTGATAAGCAGACTCTTTAACAGGTAAATCATTTATGAAATTAATCGATTGATTCATTTTAAGTTATTCCTCTATTTACAAGTATTTTTTCAAGGCCCAGTTGAGAATTATATAATTTTGGTTCAGGTAGTGGCGCTGTATTCATCTTTTTTAATTCATCTTTTAGATTTGTAATAATTTTTTTATATTGTGGGTGACCTGTCTGTGAGTACATTCTTTTAGCTGCTATTAGACTTCTTCTAAGAACAGGAATAGATGGTTGACCAAATTGATTTTTCTTAGGAAACCTTGGCACCCCCTTGTAATCAGTATAAACAAAAGAATCAGGGGATGCATTGGATAAAGTTTTTCTATTCTTTCTTTTCTTTAGATAGTCTATATTTGAGACTAGACCATATTCATTGATCTTTTGTCGTATATATTCTAAATTTTCATCTTTCATTTATTATACCTCTACAATTTTTATCGACGGGCTTTGCCTTTAAAATTTGTCCTCAAAATAATCTACAATATTTAATGATTAATTACTTTATAATTATCATTTAATTTAGACATCAATGGACAGGCCCAGGCACACTTCTTACATAGTGTAAACTTATCATCCTTTATAGACTCATATATATCTTCAAATTTGTCAGCAAAATAACCATTTTTATTTATAAGTTCAAGAGCATTGTGTTGTTGTGTCATCATGCCTCTTATCCTTAGACACAGTCTTAACTTCCCATCACTATCTATTGTAATGTTATGTATATCTTTTTCTATCCCACAATCTACATTGGTTGGAAGAGAATTGTATAGTTCATTAAGCAAATAATCTTTCATATGTATCATAAGATCGTCGTTTGATATAAGTCTATCAAATATAGCCCTTACTTCTTCAGACTGATGTACTGCATATTCTTCAGATAATATCGTACTAAAATCATAATAATTATTTTTAGCAATATCTAATACATTAATGGATGACCATATCTCAGCATCACTTAGAATCTTTACGGTTCTCTCTAAATTATAAATTGTTTTATTATCACATACTATTTCTGCAACTGGATCCTCTACTAAATCATTTCTTATCAGCCACTTGAGGGTACTATATCCGCAAAATGTTTTATATTTTTCATCTGTTGATTCACTTTCATCTTCTTCCTCTGTGAAATAAGGATCAACTGATGCAGAGAATCCCTTAAGTTTCCCTACTGACTTGATAAGAGATTGTAGATTGTCCCTTACCTCTGAGCCTGTACAATTACTAACGATAGTATAATTGATGTCCTTCTTATGCATGAACTCTATTATTTTTGTCAGAGTTTCTAATCTTAGTAATGGTTCTCCACCATATATTACATGAAACATTTCACTATTATGTTTATGTAATCTATCTATTAATTTTATCCACCACTCGCCACTCTTTTCATTTTTATTATAAAATCCATTTTTAGGATACTCTACTGGCCTTAACAGATCTGTTTGGCTAGTAGCTATTTTACAATACTCACAACTTAAATTACACCTTCTAGTTATTAGGTGATTCGCTATATTTATTTTCATGTTACTTCCTTTTAAAAAATAAAAAAAAATAGGCTGGGAGGGGGTTCATCCCCCTCCCGTTCCGCAAAAGATTATTTGGGCGTAGATGCTACCCAGATCCATCTGCGACCTTTTTCCCTTGTCGGGGGGAACTGAGGGGTACCTTCGGAGATCGTAGTTTTTACTGCCTTCTTGACAGTACCTCCGAGTGGGCCGACTTCACGATACACTCCTGGGCGCTCTGGTTTTGCGCCTGGGGATCTTAGATCGGACTTGCTTAAAGTTGAATGTGCCATAGTGAACACGTTCCTTTCGTTTTCTTTGAGGTTATGTTGTCTCATCCATCATTTACTTAAAATATTCGTTTGATTTGCTTCTCATTTTGTCAAAAATCTTATCAAGATTACCACTGTATAGTTTTATATAAAACTCGGTAACGTCACTCTCTAGATCAAGGTATGTTATTTTAGAGAGCTTGGAACCGTCTATCACAGATACTACATTCTTCTTGCTAGCGGAAAGTACACCGCATATAGAGCTCATTATCTCAAACTTTAATGACTTAGAATTGAATCCAAATATAGGATTCTTATCGTTCAAGATGAACTCTAGGTTCCTTATCTTATATGATGACCGGGTTGATAGAAAGTTTGCATTCTCAGGACAAGAGATTAAAAATTCTGATAGGATCGGGAAATCTTCCCTCATTATTCCATCGGTTAACTCGTATAAAAATATTCCCATTAACATAACATGCTTTGGTGCGGCAGCTAGTAAGAACTTATATGGTATTTCAAATACTCTACTTGCTATAGGTAAAGTAAGTAGTCTCATAGGTGGAAATAGATATGTTAAGGCATCAATCCTATCTCTAGATTGAGCAAGACCTCCTTCTAACTTATTTAATTCCTCAAATAGTTTTTCATTTTTTCTATCTAACTCCTTATACTCAGGAGAACTAGCTGGAACATTCTCTTTTAATTCTAATAATCTACCAGAGGTTTCTTGTTGTTCAGCTCTTAGGTCATTAAGTCCCCACTGGTTTTCAAGACAAAACATACCAGCGCTGGCTACCTTTGCTATAACATCATTACAGCAATACAAATGGAAAGATTCTTTTGATACTCCTGATCCATATATGTCTTCAGAAGAACCAAATGCTTCTCCATATATAATCTTATCTTCATATGCACTAGCCATTAACCATTTAATAGCGTAATCAATCGTTCCAATTAAATATAGTACTGGATTTTTCTCAACAGATATAATAGATATTAAGTTCTTCATTAAGAAATTAAATGTAGTCATTACATAACTCTCTGGTGTCTCTGATACCATAAGTTTAATCATGTCCCACATAAATCTATCTGTTATTGATGAACGATAAGTTCTCGATCTTATAAGTTCAAAAATCTTAGTTGTAGTTCCAGCTTCTACGCATGGATGTATCATCTTGTCATAAATTAATCGATCTATATTCTCAGGTACTTTTAAGTTAACATCATAACAAAATATTGAGTATATTTTAAGAGCAGTAGACGTTAACGATATAGCTTTGATGTCAGCAACTTCAAAAAGAATACTTGTTTTACTAGCCTTCTTTAAATCTACAAATGATTCAAAGTGTGTTAGTAGGGGAACCTCAACATTATCTCTATTAAATACAGTTTTATTTTCAAGATATTCGCTAGCCATATTTATCATCTCTGGAACAGAATCCATAATTATTTCAGCATTATATCCAGAGTCAATATATTCCCGAACTATATCTCTATACCATCCAGAAAACTCTGGAACAATATCATTCATTTCCTCGAACAATTTTTGAATAACAATAAATTTATTTGTTAGTGAAGAAGTAACCAATGTCAATTCTACTATTACGGTCTCTTCTTCATCTTCAATGTATACTAAATTCCACTTACGTTTATTCTTAGGGTTGTCACCCCTCTTTTTAATTGCTATCAAACCAAACTCCTTTTAAGTGGTCATTTTTCTCACAAGTATAATCTTTTCTTCTGAAGTTAAACTTTTATCATTTATTATATACCTTCGTAAATAATTATACTTTTCTAAAGGCTTCTCTACGTCACATACTATACTTAGTTCTTCAAAAATTGAGTCCATTGCATCATCTAATATTCCATCGCGTATACTATCGCAGCATATGCCTCTTTTAAACCTAACATCCGCAACGTCCTGAATTATTTCATCCAAAAAATCAAATTTTTCTTTAAGCATAGGTCCCTCTTATTTTATCGAAAAGAAAATATTATTTCTTCCTACTTTTAATTCGTTTGAATCGAGATATATAAATATAAAATTTATATATCTCGAAACAATTCTCCGTCACTATTTAATATATATACTTACATTCTTTTTCTAGCGTATTGTTTTCCGCGAGATCCATACTTCATTATTATGCCTTCTTTGGCTGCTAAAAACAAAGCTCTATATCTAGAGTACTTTTTAAACAGAGGATCATTTCTAGACTTAGCAATTGATAGAGCGGATCTGTTAGCATATGCATGCCGTTTATCAGAACGGTTTCTCTTTATAGTAGATGTCCCGTTTGCTTCATTAAGAACTTTATCTAGTATTGAATCTTTTGCCGACATATTATACTCCTTAATCATCCCATACGTCGTATATTGCTTCTTCATCACTCATTACATCTTCAAAGTGTTTAGCAATTGTGGATGATGCTAATGTTAAAGCTTTAACACCATCATAAGTTAGTTCCATATCACCTAATATAAATGCCAAACTAAATATTTTAAATATTTCGAAGGTCGATGTCTTTATCGCAGTTCTATCTCTAGCCATTCTTTTCTCCTTTTATCTTCTTGCCACTGGCTTTCTTCTTAACACTGATCTTAGTGCCATTTTTAACTTATCCATGTCTACAAACTCTCCTGGACAAGTACAATCTTTATTATTTGATATAGTATTATGAAAAAGTATACTGTCCTCTTTCATAAGAAACAATCTCATTAGTGGGGATAATAATCTAAATGCTAACACTTTATATAATCTATTTGTTGGGATATCCATATCATAATTTCCCATAAGACCGATATGAATATCTCTATGATATTCTGGATCTAAATCTTCCCACTCTGCTAATGTCATGAGCGGTTGACTTAATATAACACTGTAATCTTCCTTTAATTTTTCAACTATAAAATGATAGCCAGTAGTTTTACTTTTCTTTACTTTATATGAATATTTTTCATACCCTGGAGACTGTGCCTTCGGTGTATCGAATTTAAATTCTCCAACTCCTGCCATGGGACCTTCAGCAGTATGATGGATTATTAAATGGTTAGGCCATCGTTGAGCTAATTTTAAATCTGTTATTCTAAGTGGTACCATTATAGTCTCCTATCCTAATAAATTACCCAAGTTATTACCTCCTCCTAATGGGGATCCACTAACTGCCCCACCAGCTGCTCCTCCAACGATAGATCCTACTCCACCACCTTGTATGGCTGCTCCAACTCCTCCAACAGCTGCCTGTGCTCCCATTGCTCCTACAGGTCCTCCTACAGCTCCTCCAACGGCCCCTGCTGCCATTCCCATCATGTCCCCACCAGCTAAGCCAGTCGTGCCCGCTGCGAGCCCTCCGGTCAATCCAGATAGATCATCAATGGGGAGACCAATATCTCCCACCGGCATGCCACCAGCCATATCTCCTGGTAGATCGCCAACTCCACCAGCTGCAACACCACTCACCATGTCTGCCGCAGGAAGTGCGGGCGCGCCACCAGCAGCAGTCATTGCACCCATTCCTCCGCCTTCATCTCTATCACCTTCTGGAGTTGTTGGTGCTGTTGCCGATGCGGGTTGAGCTCTACCAGCTTGAATATAAGTCATAGATCCATCTATACCATTGATTCCAGTAGATTTAATACTTGCAGTTCCTCCTTGAGTTAAAGCAAGATTTCCCTTAGTATCACTATCCACATTTCCTTTGGTTGCTAAACTAACATTTCCATCAACTGATATGTTTAAGTTTTCTTTTACCTTTAAATGTAAATTAGCATCCGTTTGAATCAATATATCTTTTTTAAAGTAACACTGAAGTTGTTGTTCTTCAACATCTATATGAACATAATCCCCTTTCCTAGTTCTTATAAGAATCTTTTCTTGATCATCTCTCTCATCTATCAAGATAGTATTCATATTATCGTCTATCTCATATACTCCACCCGTACCACCCCCACCTCCACCTTCTTCTAATTTCTTTCTCAGTCCTGTTATTTCGACTCTTGCTTGGTCTTCTGAATCACACATTATAACAGATCTTCCAGACTGCATCTTCATAGCATGAACTTTATGAGGTTCCTCCACATCTTTGCATTCTGGGGGAACTTCAGCCCACTTATAATCAAAGGCTGCAAAATAGAATGGTCTGTTTGGATTACCTGCTTCAAACATTATAGCAACCCATGAATTCTTTAATGGAACATGAACGGATGCCTGAAAGTTTGCTGATCCATCTGAATCTTCTGGATTATATCCACCCATATAATTATTAAGTGGGAATGCTATAAGCCCCATTGTTTCCGAATCAAAATCTGGATCTATATCTGTCATTAGAGCAGGTATAAATACCCTTACTGAACCATAAATATTATCTTCTATATCTACTTCCGTAACTTTCGCTCTATAAAATCCCATGTACTTGTGTTCGTTTGTTACCATTAAATCTCCTCTATTTAAGGTTTCTTAATCCAAGATATATTACTTTGTTAAATAAAGGGTTGTTTATTTTAGACCAGATCGGGGTAAATATTGAGTTACCAGAGACTGTCGATGCTATTAATGTAGAAAAAAATCTAGCTGTATCTTCAAACAATGGTAGAGATGGTAACCCTCCCATGTTGATTACTATAGTTGAGAAATTATTTTCAGACAGCTGTATTATATTATTACCATGAATAGATTTAATAAATCCAATTGTACTAGTAAAGTCATAGTCTAATTTAATGTCTTCGGGATCAAAATATAAAGATGATCCTATCTTATCAAGTAATCTAGGAGTTCTAGAGTGTCCTAACATCCCACAGTGTACATACAATGAAATTAAAAATCTAAGCTTCGGCCTTAGTTCTTTATATGCTCCTAGTAATCCAGCTTTCTTTCCAAACAACTTAATAAATATTGAGAATATATATGCTGTTATGTGTGGCTCAATAGAATCTGGAAGATAGTTATCATATGCGAATTTATTTAGGCATAGACTATATAAATATAAAGCATACATATCACTGGAAGAATAGTCTGTTAATAGGGGAGAAGCGAGTACACTAAGATTCACACAAGGAGTACCGGTTTTATTTATGAATGCTGGAAGAGGATAAATATCCATTTTAGTAACAACAACTTTTTTCATATTATCTATTACAAATTTAGATGTATTATGATTTTTCACTCTGCTATATACTTTTACTAATCCGTCCAAGTGAGATCTATCTTCCTCACTAATTACGTAAGCAGAGATAGTACTCTTACTCAAAGGTAGGATGTTGTAAATATCTCCTGCTCTACCATATACAAGTTCAAATTTATCTTTAACCCTCATCTATTTTCTCCTAAAAATCGTCGAAGTTTATAGGTATTGCTTCGGATGCTGCCGTTGTTAACTCAGAAGTAGTAAGAACTCCAACTCCATCCTCATCAAGCATATCAAACCAATATTCTAGAAGTATTGGTCGTTGTTGAATTGTTGCGGTTTCATATGTTTCTAAAAAGAATAATATCAGTGTGTTATCTCCATAAGGATCTATACCGACAAACAATGTTGGAAAATAACTTATGAATTCTGCTAAAGTAATTTGCCCATTACCATTCGAATCAAAATTATTGAATGCTGGTATCATTTCTGTAGCTAAATGGCCAAAGTAATTACCCGGTCCAATTCCTTGTGCTGTTGTTAATTCAAACATCCTAATCAGATCAGATGGTTCAATATAACCATCATAATCTCTATCCATAAGTCTTATTATTATTTCGACCATAAACTCTGCAATCGGATCGCTACCAAAGATAGCTTGTAATATAGTATCAGTATCTAATAGAGGTATTCCTCCATCACTATCAGCATCATAGAGAGGGAATCCTACTAACATATATGACCCAAACATTAACATAAATAACATTGACGTATCGCTGAGACCCAATAAACTCCAATGAACATCAGCAATTAGTCCTGGGTGTCCACAATCTTCATTGTAGCAAATATTTGCTAGTCTACCCATACCATATGCATATTCTACATGGAGAATATCTCCTACTGATAAAATATTTACCATCCCATCCCCAAGCTCACATAAATCACCATCCCAATTGATATAGCTAGTTCCATCGCTTAGTAACTGATGGAAATAATCATACCCATATCTCTGAATGATATCATAATCATTTATTTTTACAACGATAGATGAATTATTGATAGGGGTATTTGCCAATGCCACTCTCTTGTTTAATATATCATCTGTAGTTATAATTATATTGGGACTGCTTTCTACTAATGTTCCGGATATATCAACAGGATCAGGAGTACCTGGGGAATCTTTAAGTGATTCATCTCTAACTCTTTTCTCTATTTCTATATCATCTAAAGGATGTCTTTGGAAATAGGTCAATATATTTTTTGGAACAAACTCATACAGTGGACTTGTATCCGAATAAGGAATCCTATCTTTAGTAAGAAATAAAATAGAGTCCAATGGTGGTACTAATATTTCATTAAACCCTGTGAATTCTTCTATCATGTACACCCTATTTACAAAAAGAATCATGGGCCAATATATTTCTGAGTTATACATGTCATGACTTACATAGTCTGGTCTCATTGTCCACTCAGCTTTAAATGGAACCTTTTTTGATTCAGATATCAAAACATATAGATTTTTTTCAAAAGAATAAATTTCACCTGAAGGGAATGTAACATTTAATCTTTGCGTATCTCTGCTATATTGATCTATAACGGATGTATCCATGGCACTCTGTAACATTTTTATTCTTTTGGTTAATATATTTATTCTACCTATGTCCATTCCACCATTAGATATTAATACATCTAGATTTTGTTCAGCTAGTCGTTTATCTTCTTCTATTTGTTCGATCTCTCTATAAAAAAAGAAATCATCTGTATCCATATACCTACTTCTAAGGTTATCTAGATCAGTTGACACTCTAGCTTTTCTTCTTGAGTCTACTTTTATTGAGTAAGCACTAGCCATTTATTTTTCCTGATTCATAAGGTTTTTTAATCGTTCTTTAATACTTTCACTAAGTTCACCACTTTTAAAAGCTCTAAATCTTTCTTTTAATTTCTTTCTATTTTTTGATGAATTTATTTCTTTAATTAGTTCTCTGTCGCTTAATTCTCTTGGATTTCGTAGTTGTTCTTTTCCCATTATTTATATCCCCTGATTACTTTTCCTATTGTTTTTCTATGAACATTATATATATTTCCAATCTCCAATTGAGTATATTCTCCTGAAGAATAAAGCTTAATTATCTCATCTTTAATTTTATTAGATATTTTTCTTCCATATTGATTACCTTTTTTAATTATTGACATTTTTTCTATTGTAGTTTTCTTATGTTTTTTATCAAACATTGGATTTTTTATTCCACTTGTTGATTTAGACATTTTTTCTTTAGTTGAATCGGATAATTTAATACTTCTTTTTTCACTCGCTCTACCTTTTGTCTTTCCTTTATTAGATATAGAAATTTTTAATTTAGTTTCTTTATTGCATTTTCTACCAGAAGAGCCATCCCCACCATCTGTAAGATTTGTAAGAGGACCCAATCCTTTGTTAATTCTACCTATATATTTTATTAAATCAACTTCAATAAATTTAGCATCTTGATCTGTTATATCACATTCTATTATTTTTATAATTGGTGTTATATCTTTTCTTAACAATTTATTTAATTTTTTGGACATATATGTTTGTTTTTTCAGATGGTAAGGTTGCAGGTGTTGTTTGTATCTATTTCCTTTTCCTTTACCTACATAAAATGGTTCATTTTCAAATAAAAAATTTCCATATTTATAAATATCTTTTTTTCTAGGATCTAAATAAACATATACGTAATATAAATTATCCATCTGAATTCACCCACTTATATCCAATTTCCCATCCACAATTATCAGTTGTTATTTTTAATCTTTTAAGTATTGTTTCTTGTTCTTCATCTTCTAATAAGAATGAATAATACTTCATAAAATAATCTATATCCCCATGACATAATGAAATTGGTATAGCTAAAAAACCATTATGAAATTTTTCGTGTAATGATTTAACGATAGGAACATACGGAATTTTATTTTCATAATGAAACTCTATACATTTAGTAATAATATCAAAACTACAAAAATCATTCTCTTCTTCAACACATTTTAAAATTAATCCTTTTATTATAATATATAAACTATACGGATGATGATGGATATCTATAGATAATTCTCCTAATTTTTCTCCAGTTATAGAACACGCTCTATGCCCTAATACATCTCTAACATATCCAGTCCACATCTTATACTCCGGTGAATTTCTCATCATTCTCTCACACGAAGCTATAAATTTATGGAGTTCTTTTTCGTTATCAATTTCCTTTCGTCTAAGACTTAAGGTATATGGAAATTCTTCTGATGATAGCTCTTGTTCTGTTGCTATTATAATATTTGTTTCATTCATAATATCTCCCTATGATGTAGATTTAATGATCGATTGCATCCATTTTGGCTTTCCATGCATTCGTTGTCTTGTACGCTTCAACTGTGCCGGTGTCCTATGTAGAGGCGCTTTAGGACCTTGCTTCTTTCTTCACCCATTCCACGCCTTTTTTCACAGTTTCTATGCCCTTTTTCGCAACAGACACTTCCAACATAGTTATAAACTTTTCAGATACATTCATATTATTATCCCTTTTTTTGCTGACTAATTATTCTTTGTATCCATTTTGATTTTCTCATAGCTCTTAAATCACCTCTCGCCTGACTAATCCCTTTAGCCGGGGTGAATGGTTTACCCTTGCTCATTTTTTTAGCCTCTTTCTTTCCTTGATTCAATAACCAACTTGCAGCTGTTTTCTTAGCTGCTATTTCTAATATTGTTATAAACTTTTCAGATACATACATATTATTATCCTCTTAATTCTTTATTAATCATACTAACGGTGTCTTGTGTAGATATATCATCGGAAACTTCGTCTACATTTTCCATCATAGATTTTCTTAGAGGTACTGTTCTAAATGGTCTCGCTGATGCTCCACCTCTTACTATCTCTGAGTAATCAAGAATAGGATCGAGTTTCATATGGAGTCTTAGATATGCGATAGGCATCTCAAAACAAGACATCATTCTCTGAGTACAAAAGTATACGCTCTCATTTGGCTCATGAAGAACAACCATGTCTCCCCAACCTGCTTTAACTAATGTCCTATAGTTTCTTAAAGAATCTTTAAGATCGTTTTTCTTAAAATCAAAATAAGAAAAAATAGTTAGGGGTGACCAGTAAGCTGGTCCTCTGTTGTCCATCATCTTAGATAGTATTCCTGGGTCAGAAATATCTGATACAGATGGTGCCTGTATAATATCAGTAACACTTTTTCCAGTGGGTTGGAACCGTCTTGCAGCACTTCTTGATACTCTCTTCTTTATGCTACTCCACTTACCTTTCCATCCACTTTCAATTTTTCTCATTCGTCCAGACCTTAAATCAGCCATAAGCTTAAGGATATCCGTAACACCATCAACAGTATACGGGACACATTTCACCCCGATTCTTATCAATCTATCAGATGGTCCACCTAGTCCCATGATATTACCTTTAACTGATGCTTTTATCTGAAGATATGTTGGTTCTAAATTAATAACATTATAGAATGTTAGTCCTCTTGGCATCTCATATGAGTCAACCATAGATGTTTTAGTTTCCATATCTCTATCTTCTCTAGAGCCTCCAGAGTATAATGTATCGTCTGCTTTCTTGAATAAGAATTCACCAGCAGATCTTGCACCGTTTCCAATTGCCTTATCGGCCGCGGCGGCAGCAGATCCACTGATACCTTTCCTACCTTCTGTTAAGGGATTATCCCAAAAAAGTTCTGAGTCTTCAGTGTAGGATGTTTTCCACGGCGACCCAGTATATTTTTTCAACGCTGCTATTCTTATATTAGATGCGTTGGTTAAAATTATATTCCTCTCAACTAACTTAGACAGTGCAGGTACTAGCCTAGGCTCTACCTGCGGACTGACCATAGTTGGCACAACAAATATTGCTTCCATTTATTTTCTCCTTTTAATGGTCACCGAGCCAAATTATATCGTATCCTCTACCACCAAATATATATTCTCTCAGTTCTTCTTTTTCGTCTGGCTTGTGGTTTTCAATCACAAGATTATCATTTCGTTTAATTGTGAACTCTTCTTTAGGTTTAACTTCTTCTATTACAGCAACAGTATTATTTTCTTTTTCTTTGTTGCTTAATATTTCTGATAGCCTATCAATAGATATGATTGTTTGGGTGTCTATATATCTCGGATCTTGTTGAAACATTTTATTATCTTACCCTTTCGGAGATATCAACTAACGATTCTCTTAAATTTTTATGGGCATCCATTAGAACTTTTGCTGTCCAACCTTCTAAACAAGTACTACAACTTTCTTTAATAGCAGATTCAATAATCATACTATCAATAGCAACTGATTTATATCTTCTATTGACAACATACTTGGCGACCATTTCTTCAGAGACGCCTTCGGCTTCTCCGTATTCTTTAATCTCTTCTCTTATAATTTTTGCTACATTTTCTTTTACTAAAAGTTCTTTAGATTTTTTCTTAGCTTCGTCTGCTAATGCGCTCGCTGACTCAAAAAGATCTTGTCCTGTTTGAGCATTAGTCACACTTGGTTCATATTTAATTTTATTATAAAACTCAAAAAGATTACTTAAAAGACAACCTTTAGTAGAGATATATTGTTTATAATTTTCGTCATTTAGAGAGTCTCTAGCAGACTTTTCATTAAATAAAATATTATCAATAGCAAACCAAGGTTGCAGTATAGCCGCTTTGGTTTCTCGTTTATTCATTAGTATCTCCTATTATTTCTTTGCAGATTTTGCGTTTATTTATGTCTATTCGTTTTTTCTTCTCCTAATACGATTTATAGTTTCTCTTTTGCAACATTTGCTGCTTTTCTTATGGTCCCTTTTTCTCTTTTTAATTTTAGGGCTTTAGCTGCTGCAGCACCTGCGGCAACTGCTCCTACAATGGCACCTATTTTACCACTTCTTCTAATTTTTTTACCTATTTTTTTTCTTGATATAGCTCTTCCAGCTTTCTTTCCAACCACATACCCACCTACTGCGGCTCCAGTGGCAGCTACACCTTTTGTTATTCTCTTAGCTTTACTATCCTTAACTTTTTCTTGGACCTCTTCTGTAATTTTTGTTGCCGCCTCAATCAAATCGTCTCTAACTTTCTTATGAGTATCAACAAGAACTTTTGCGTCCCAAGATTCAAGACAAGATTTACAACTTTCTTCTAGAGGTTCTACTAATAGAAGATGATCTAAAATTGCAGCATGAAACCTTCCTCCTATTACTGAAGGTAGTAATTCATTTTCATGTATCTCAAGGGTCTTTGACAACTCTTCAGCTTCTTCTTTAAGCCCTTTAATAATTTTATCATCTTTAAATAGTTCAGAAGTAAAAGATTTGGCGTAATATACATTTAAATCAGCAGACTCTACTAGATCTGCAACAGTTTTAAACTCAGGAACTTCTGGATCATATTGAATCTTCTGATACAATTCAAATAAGTTACTTAATAGTGCTCCTTTCGTGGATATATAATTTTTATAATCTTCTTCAATAAATGCTTCTTTGACGGGTACATCTCCAAACAATACTTTGTCTATTTCGAACCAGTGTTCAAGAACAACTGCTTTAATATGTTTATTCATTTTTTCTTCTCCTCGATATTTGATGTCACATGTTAAACAATCTTGGAATCTGAACACTCCAAGATTTTATAGTTTGTCCTCATTTTTTTAAGCAAAAAAATAAAAGGCTCTTTACGAGCCTAGTATCTTAATTATACATGGTGAAACATATCCAATTGTACTTGAAGTTAAGAAAATTAATAACAATACTATAAATATCTCTTCTATATCTGATCCACCCCCTCTATTATCTTTAGCAGTCTGTAAAACTAAGAGAGCACCTATTATAAAAAATCCTGGAATTACAGTATAATTAATAACAAACCCCATCACCACAGCTGAGGTGATACCAAAACATAATCCTACAAATGCTATGAATAATATTGGTATAATTGCACCATCAATTTCTCTATCAATCCAATCACGTAAACTTCTTAGACCAAAATTCAACGGTTATTATCTCCCTGTTTACTTGACACGCGTGTATAATTCCATCTTTCACATATGGAAAAGGATAATCTTTCTTAGCATCATCAGACAACGCTGTATTCGGATGGTCATATTCAATCATCCAAAACTTGCCATCAGATGCAAAAACCAATTCGTATACAGATGAATATGTTCTAGCTCTTTTCCATTCTTTACTTACCACACTCCATTCTTCTGCATTTATAATAGGAACAACTTGTTTATCTATTAATGGTAAGATCTCTTCGATAGAAAACTCCCTTTTCATTAACTGGGTTCCTCTTCGTTTACATCTAATCTCTCTGCTATTAATAATAATATCTTATTTGTTTTCTTTAATGTTTTATCCAAACTAGATAATATATTAGGTAACTGGGTCATAGTATTAGTTGATGCTTCTAATGACTCTTTTATTTCTTTAGGTATAAACATATTTTAATCCTTTTCAAATTCTAACATCTAATTTCTTTGTTGTGCTTCTTTTTTTAACAACTTTTCTACGGCTTTTATTCCATCTCTTCTTTAATTTATATTTCCAACCAAAATTATTAATAGGATAGATTGGAGAGACAGGTTCAACTTTCATATATTATCCCTCCCTCTAATGAGTTTATTTCTAAACTCCATTAGCTTTTTTCTCTTTCTCTTCCAATTAATCCCGTCATAAGAATTCAACCATTCTTCTTTTGCTAATGATACCTTCTCTAAATATTCTGTATGAGAATTTGATCCATTGTATACTGTATTCCATTTTTTCTTTAAACTATCAGGAAGAATACTCAATCTCTTATTTAATTCATCGATTAAACCTTGTGCTCTATCTTCCATATTAATATCTCCTAATTTAAGTAAAAAATAAAACCGGCCCAGAAGGATCCTAGGCCGGTTCAATGTTGACTAAATTTTAATCTACCTTAACTTCGATCTGCTTCGGTAGAACCTCTTCTTTCTTTGGTATCTTAACAGTTAGAATGCCAAACCTAAGAGAGCAAGTAATACTAGTAACATCTAACTCATCTCCGATTTGGAATTGCTTGGATATCTTTTCGTCAGAACCTACAATATTTCTAGTAGCTTCAATACTTAGAACATTATTTTCACTATTTACATTGACATTTTCCTTCAAACATCCTGGTAATTCTACTAGTACTTCTACTTCTCCTTCATTGTTGGCAATGAAATAACTATGTTTGTCTTTAGGTCCCACGTTTCCAATTTCACCTAGGTCTTTGAACAATTCTTCAAGCATTCTACCTGGTGAATACCCTGGTTTCGCTAATGTAATCATAAACATCTCCTATTTTGTTTTTCCTATATGTATTAAGCAAATAGCATGCCAACTGTAAGTGCTTATATATCAACCCTATCCGACAGGGTGTGTACTATATTGAATCAGTAGTGTTTTAAAATGGTACTGGAGGTCGGATTTGAACCGTACGATCTCATGATCCACAATCATGCGCTTTAAACCAACTAAGCTACTCCAGCTCAACCCCTAATGATGTATAGTGTTTTTTCGTTTACTAGCAGACTCTGCTATTACCTTGGCAACTTTATCCTTAGGAGAATCTTTTTCATCTTTAAGATTTGGTAATACATCTCCAACTATAGCCTTAAATGCAACAAGTGCTTCTTCCATATTAGTGAACAATTCATTTTCTTGTGCTGTTTCGCCAGGAATCAGTAGAGAATACGTAACTCCTTTCCCATCCAAATTGGATTGAAATGATGTAATAGGTACTGGACCTTCTATCATACCTACGAATGAAAGGGATTGCGAAGAAATATTTTTTGGTCTAACTACTAGGACCCAGTCCCCGACATCGAACTTAACAATCATCATGTTCTCCTTGACGTAATGTGGCAACACCATGTAAGCAAACAACTGCTATATCTTTTAACTCATTGATGAACCCTTCAAGATCACTATCATTTCTAATAGCTTCTCTTAGTTCATCTACTTCTTCTAATAGTAATCCAAGAATTTCATGGCGACTAGCAAACGAAAGAGATCCTTTTTGAATTAGTCTACCCTTATATGAATCAATTGTTTCTTCAGTTGCCTCTTCTATTATTGTTGGTGTAAGTGAAACTCTATCTCTCATCGCTATATGTCCCTTTATATATACTATAGGGTAGAGACTATACCCTACCCTATAGTATGCATTGAATGACTCAGAATGTAAACTTGACTTCGAAAACGCCTAATCGGCTCTTCCGTGTGGGGTAAAATTTTGGCCCCCATTAAGCTTTTTCGATATTAGGGCAGCATCTCGATTATCACTGTTCCACTGACTTCCATCAGTCTCTTGGTCTTTACGTCTGTGAAGTAGTATCCGTCACTGTTGGCCTCACTCTGAGGTCGTCCTGTTGACGTGTATTCCTTGACCATCACTCCACCGGAGAAGACTTCGATTTTGTGTTGGTTACCCAATGCTCTGTATTTACCCATTTGACCATCGGTACAACCACTGATGCTAATCATTGAAAATGTGGTAACTATTGCAATCGCGATCATCAGGACTAATGTCTTTTTCATGGGACCTCTTTTCTTTTCGGTTTCGGCTTCGTTTCGACTATACAAATAAAGTAGCAATAGATACAATAATCGCGGCTATAATCGAATACGCTGCTACTGGGGGAAATAGTCCACAGACGAAACCATGTAAGTGAGTGAACGCAGGCGGCTTGTCTGCCTGTTCTAATAAGAAGTTAACACTGTAGGGCATGAAAATCGCACTAATTACACCGGTAATACAACATCCGCATATAACCAAGAAAATCATTCCCCCGCAGCCTCCACCAGCCACAAGACATCCATCATCTAGAGTGTTCTTCACAACAACTCCTTTCAAAAAAGTGGTGTGGGTGGTAGAATTCGAATCTACTAGGTCCGTTAGGACACAGGGTTTACAGCCCTGTCCAGCCCTCCATCTCTGGCGCACCCACTCAAAGACAACTCATAACTCTTGGCCCATTTTCTGACAGCATTGTCAGATACCCCATACTTCTCACCTATCTTTACAATACTAATCATATTAATTTCTTTTAATAATTGTTTTTTTGAAGGTCTTACAACCTTTCTTAGGCTTATTCCTTTTTTCTTATTAGAACAGGATATACATCTTATACTCTTTTGAGATATGACCTTTCCACAGTCCTTACATACTACTTGAGATTTCTCTAAAATTATTTTTGTATTGATTTTTAATTTTAATTTTAATTGTTTCTCTCTTATAATCGTATGGGTTAAAGTGTGACAATTTGAACAGAGGATTTGCAAATTCTCCAATCTATTGTCGATCCTATCCATATTTATATGATGTAATTCTAATCCTATACTATGCCCCCTCCATTTAGAGAGATTACATTCTTCACAAACTTTTGTTCGAATCCCTCTAGAATATAACATTTCTTTTATTTTTGTTGTTTTTTTAATCGGAGAATTTTCGCAAAAGACTTCTTCATTTTTATATTTATAATGCGGTTGTCTTTTAGATCTATGATTCTTCTCAGAAAAATGGGAAAAATTAATATCAAGTTTTTTCATTTTTTTAATTAGTCCTGACCTATTTCCAGGGGAGGTAACAGATAATCCCATCTTTTCAATTAATTCGGTTAAATTGATACTCTCTTTAACTAACTTATCCAACTTTTTTTTATTCATACAATTCTCCATAATTTATTTATAATATCTCTACCTATTACTATATATATTCATATATGAGTACATAAATATAGGAGGATTTATTATGAATACAGAAACTAAAATCATAATAGTTAAATCATTACTTGCTCTGGTTGTCGTCGCGGCACCCATCATAGCGCAAGAAATTATTAACAGTTTCAGCTAACTGATACAAAAGGAGATGTGATCGTAACACATCTCTTTTTTTGTTCTTTTACTAAAAGTTTAAAGTTTGTCCTCAAATAAATTAACGATAGATTAACCTAGAGAATGATTAACAGTTCGAGTTACTTAACCATCTCAAGAAACACCGCCTCCGACAACATGGGGATTTTAAGCTGCTTCGCTTTAGCCACCTTCCCCGGGCTGGGTTTTTCCCCTACTACCAAATAGTCAACTCTTTTTGATATTGTTGATACAATTTTTCCACCATTATTTCTAACAGCGTCTACAAACTCAACTCTTGTAAATTCTTTAAATTTTCCCGTACCTAATAATTTCTTTCCTTTTAGTGGACCGCCTAATACTCCACCATCTACGTTTTTAACTGTAGCCATATTTAATCCAGCTCCTTTCAATCTCGTTACAAGTTCAATATTTTTTGGTTGATCGAAAAAGTCTATAATTCCATCTGCGACTAATTCTCCAATTCCATCTACTACCATCAACTCATTTTTACTCATTTTTATAAGATCATCAATAGTTAGGAACTTATTAGCAAGAATCTTCGATAACGTTCTACCAACGTTATGTATCTGCATCCCACATAACACTCTATTGAATGATTGTTCTTTTGACTTCTCTATTGCAGCTAATATATTATCAGCAGATTTTTCACCAATTCTCTCAAGCTTCAGTAATTGTGCTTTTGTAAGGGTATATAGATCTGCAACTGTTTTTACCAATCCAGTATCAATCAATTGAGCAATAAGCATATCTCCAATATTATCTATATCCATCACATCTCTTTTGACAAAATATTCTATCGTGCCTTTGAGCTGTGCAGGACAAGAAGGATTGGAACATATGTAATAAGCATTAACTTTCTTTACATTACCTCTACATACTGGACACTTCTTTGGAATCTTTGAAACTTTTGGAACTCTTCCTGTTTGCCCTGGAACTGGTCCTACTACTTGTGGAATTATTTCCCCAGCCTTCTCGACTAAGACCATATCTCCTTCTCTAATGTCTTTCTCTGCTAATATCTCAAAGTTATGAAGAGTTGCTTTCTTAACCATTGTACCAGCTAAAAGAATTGGTTGGAGATGAGCTACTGGTGTGATTATCCCAGATTTGCCAACTTGTAAACCAATACTCAGCAACTTCGTACCTCTTCTCTCGGCAGGAAATTTGTATGCAATGAGCCACTTCGGATGATGTGATGTTTCTTCAAATGTATCTCTACTGATAGCACTATCTACTTTAACTACCACTCCATCTATTGGATAAGAGAGTTCATATCTAGCAGTATCCCAACGTGCAATATAGGCCATCATTGCTTCTTTAGAATCAACGGTAACCGAATGTTGATTTGTTCGAAATCCTAATGTTCGCATATTATTCAGATCAACAGATTGGTATGGGGAATTACCTCCAATCATTCTGAACATAAAGTTTCTAAGGTTTACTTTACCTGCTTCAGTAGAATTCTTTCTTTTGAGTATTCCTGCTGCAGCATTTCTTGGATTCATGAGAAGCTTCTCGCCTGCGTCTTCTTTGATTTTATTTATTCTATCAAACTCTACAAATTCCATGTATATTTCGCCACGTACCTCTACATCTACATCGCATGTTAATGTCAAGGGTATATCATGAATGGTTCGAACTGTATGAGTTACATCATCTCCTGATTCACCATCTCCTCTTGTGACTGCTCTCACAAGCTTCCCATTTTTATAAGTTACTGAAATTGCTACACCATCTATTTTCAATTCAGCGGATAGGTCTTCTCCTTCACCTATCTTACACCCTTTGTCGTTTACTCTGTCTACAAATCCTTCCACTTCTTCTTGGTTGTATGTGTTTCCAATGGATAGCATTGGGACGTCATGATTGACAGAAGTAAATTTATCAATTACCTCTCCACCAACTCTTTTGGTTGGGGAGCAGGAGGTGTCCAATTCTGGATGTTCTTTCTCAAATTTAATCAGAGCATGTAGTCTTTTATCATATTCTTGATCTGTAATCTTTGGCTCTGCTTGTACATAATATCGTTCATTGTGTAAAATGATTTCTGCCGTCATGGCAGAGTGTCTTTCTTGAACATCCATCTTGGGTGTTTCCTTTTCTTTTTAAAAATGGCCGGGACGGCGAGGATCGAACTCGCGACAGATGCTCTACCAACTGAGCTACGTCCCGGTGATGGTGGGGAGAGGCCGAGTCGAACGGCCATCTCTGGTTTTTCAGACCAGCGCTAAGACCCCATCAGCTACCTCCCCTTCTGAAAAATTGCGGAGTGAGGATTTCACTAATGTTCCGATATGATTGACAAGATAAACTATATGGGATTTGAACCCACATTTCCGGATTGCGGTCCGGTGCCCTACCAATTAGACGAATAGCCGCTATACATATTGTCTCTTCTCTCACAGGAAGGATTTCACATTGTTCCGATTCTTCATAGCATTTCGAACTACTATTAGTGTCCCGTCTTCATTCCTTACCGCATAAAAACTATACTATAATTCATCCACAACGCATGCTATTGAATGTTCTTTATATATAAATAATCTTCTCTTCTCTGCATTCATTACTGGTACACAATGATCTTGTTCACCAATTACTATAATATCTCCAACCTTTACTTGCATTGGAATTCTATCACCATCAGCCATCCTTTTACCAGGACCTACTGCAAGTACTGTTGCAAACTGACGCGGTAATATATTCTCATTCATCATAGGCATAATAATATTTCCAACCTTCTCTTCAGGTGGTAATATTTCCAATAAAACATTATCTAAAATCGGGTTATAACTTTCCATAAATCTCTCTTTCCTTTTGTTTAATAATCATCACTCATTTCTATAAATGTTGTGTACCACCAAGCTAATACTTTCTTGGCTTTGTCTTCATCACGAGGATCAAACTGAAGCTCGTATTCACAATCTAAAAATCGGGGATTATATGTTGGGCTCATTTCTTCATATTCCATATCAACTAATATATTTATATCATGATATGCACAATTTACTCTTCCCTCTATTATTTTTAAGATAGAAGTATAATTAAATCCTTCTCTGGCAAAATTCTGCATTGATGTGGCTGTACCATCATATAATACAGGAGACCTATCTCTAGCCTCCAGTAATTTTCCTCTTAAGTGGAGTATCTTCAAATAAAAATTCAAACGTTGTTTTTTAATTATACTTAGCATGTGTACTTTAGACATTAACTCCCACTCAATGTCTCTCTTAGATAAATTCACCATTAATCTGTCAACATTCTCTGAAGTAGGGTAGTAGCTTCACATCTACCTACAGGAGTAGCCAATTCTTCACCAGTAAAGAACTTGTCGCCTTGATTCACTCTCGTGATAGTATCACTTGACTTTCTAAGAACTTCTATCCATTTTCCATAATCCTCACCATACATATCTTCTTTTAAGGATTCTAACCACTGTAAAAACTCTTCATAAGTTTCTGGAAGAACTCCTACAAATTCACCATCATCTGCATAACCATAACAACCAATGCCAGCCATCAATTTAATTGTTACATCGTCCTCTGCCCATGGTGGAGACATCACAAGACAGAATACAGAATTTTGAGGACCACTCTTTGCAAATATTTCATTACCACCCATTGTTATATGTCCAGTACCCATAGTAAGGGATGCTTCTCCAGATTTAATATGGACATAATTTTTATAAATCTCTACATCTGTTTTACCATCATCTAATGATATACTACCATTGGTAGACTTATGATTTTCGTCTATTGATAAAAGATCCCAATTAGATAAAGCCATTTTAATACCTTTCTACATAGCAAAGCAATCGGAACACTCGTCTTCAGTATCTTTGATTACTTTTTTGATATGTTGGTTTGCCAATTCAATTTGGCTATCTATATGCCTGATAATCTCAAGGTGATCGAACGCAATATCATTTAATGGAATTTCGTTTCCATCGACGAGATCTACTGGATCAACCCAGCGTAGTTCTGATGCATCATCTCCTGCTTCCCAATTGTAATCTTTAGGGTCAATCATTACGCAGTGAACTATTGTTATAGCATGCCCTCTTGGATCACGTAATGGTGTACCGACAGTAGTGTATTGATCTTTATAAGTAAATTTAATAGCTGCACCAGTTTCTTCTAGTACTTCTCTCGAAATTGCTTCATGTAGGTCTTCACCTTCATCTACAAACCCACCAGGAAGAGCCCACTTACCATGTTCAGTTTCACCCTTTCTCTTGACCATCAACACCCTAAGTCTATCAACTGAATCAAATATTACTGCATCTACTGTAACCATAGGTCTCGGATAATCGTAGTGGAATCCGCCCAATAATTGGCCGACGCACTGGGATTCGCTCACCCCCCATCCTGATCTCATCTCGCGTAGGTCTTGGGGATCTACCTATTGTTGGTTGCCAATCATCATCTAGTCCTGTCTCCTCAGGCTCATCAACATCATCACTAATATCTTCAGATACCTCTTCAATAGTAAGCAGTTCATATTCTTTAAATCTATGAGTATGTCCGCTACCCATTCTAACAACATTATGACTTTCTCTTTTCTCAATAGATTCAATGCTATTACAGTTTATATATTTTGTAGGTTCTTCTTCCTCTACTTTAAACCACCAACCATTTCCCATCTCTGTATTCCTCTACAATAATGTTGCTTGGACTCATTGATGCATCAACCTTTTTCTCAATTTCTGCCATAGTAACTGCCTGACGAGATACAGTAATGTGCACCCAGTCTTTAAACTTTTTACTTTCACCTAATCTTTTGAATGCTATTTTCTTATTAGCATGTTGTGACCGTTGATTCTGGGCCACTGCAACTGCTCCACTTGGAGGATGAGTTATTCTTACAGCGCTATCTGTTTTATTTCTATGCTGTCCTCCAGGACCACTACCACGAAATGTATCAATTACAAAATCTTTTTTTGTGAGAGTAAGGACTTTCTTTCTGACCTTAGTATGCACATCTATCCCTTTATTGTTTTATGAAACGTCTTTTCATCCCATACAAATGGTACTAAAAACGAACCAGGAATCATCTCTTGCATATATCTTGAACCTGCTGGATTCAATGAATGTATAATTACTTTAGCATCAACTGGATTCTTATTTATATATCTAGCAACCTCAGCACCTGTATTTGTTTCAGCACTATTTACAAATACTTGATCACCTAGGTCATGATCACCTAGGTCATGATCTAGTAATATTAAATCATATTCTTTTTCTTTTAATAGACGAATTGCTTCTCTAGCAGTATCTACATATTCACCGACCCAACCATGCTCTAGTATTCTTTGTTTAAATTGTCTAATTCTATTACTGTTGTCTTCTAAAACCAATACTTTCATTATTCTTCCTTAAATAGTAAGGAGAGGAAGACATAACACCTCCCTCTCCACCACACTCTCGAACTCTACTTACTGTCTACGAGCCGCTTCCGCCGTTGGAGCTGCCGGTTGATCTGCAGAATTCACCACTGCCTGATTGAGCAGGCTTGTTACGGTACTCCCCATCGCAGTTCCAGTGAAGATGCGTTGGAGAATTTCCACGAAGCTTTCGCCACCAAGAAGGGTCATTGGACCGATGGCCTTGGACGCATTGGCTAAGACGTGATCGTCGCCAAATCTCTGCAAGGCTGCAATGAGATCCGGATGGATCGCTTCGGCTTTCGCTACGACTGTTGCCGCCATCTTCTCGGCCTCTTCGATCCGAAGTGACTGGTTGGCCTTCTCCATGGCGTATCCCATCTCGTCCGATGCCTTGTCTCTTGCGAGGGCAGAGGCATGATCGATGTCGATCACGGATTGCTGGAGTCCCACGAGGGCAGCCTGCAACTCTTCTTGCTTTTTCGACTTTTCGCCACGAAGCTCGGCTAACTCAGCCTGCAACTCGACGTTTTCGGTTTCTCTTGCGAGAACTTGCTTCTGACTTTCTTGTATTGTATCTGCTGTCAAGCGCGAAACGATCTCGGAACGCTTGATGTGTTCCAGTTCCTGTTCTTTTGCCTGGATGTCGAGAACGGCCTTGACAGAGTCGCGCTGGACTTTTGAGAGCAACTCATCGATGTGCGCATCTTCGATCTGAAGACTCAACACCTCAACGTCGTATACCCGCATATTGTTTTCGTCGAATGCTAGTCCTGGTCTCTCGCCGCCTTCTGGTTTGGCTCCGAGGAGGACGTCGCGTACGATGTCAATGCCTTCATTGTAGAATTTCTCAATTGAGTGATGCTTGGCTGCGTTCCGAAGAAGGCTGCGAGCATGATCGGATAGAAGCTTGACGTAGTTCTCCACGTCGAACCACTTCACTCGATCTCCGTCTTCTTCGCCTTCGAAGTGGACGCGGTACGACACCTTGATGTTGATCTTGCATTTGTCGGCGGTCTCGACTTCGATAACATCGGAGACCTTATTGTTTTTGATTTGAAGATATACTGTACGGAATAGACGGTCGGTATTCTTCGGCTTCCCAGTGGACAGAGCCAGAACCTGGAGAACCTCATCATACTTCAGTCGAATTGTATTCGGGCCGATGACGACGCGTCGATTGCCTTTCTTGTCCGTGACAAGAACCGCGTAACCAACGAACGGGGAAATGCTCGGGACGCCATCGTATTTCGTATTCAGTGTCAGGGTGCGCGGCGGAGTGAACGATGTCCTGCGTTGGACCTCATCTCCGGCGATGCCTTCACCAACCTGCTCAACATTCCTCATGGAATAGCTTGTGGTCATGTCGGCGGCAACGAGACCCTCAAGTGCTGGCGCTGATCTGTACTTGGCAGCCATTTTCCCGCCACGGGAGACGCTTGATGATCTCATATTCCTTGAGGTGTCGGATTCGACGTAGTCAAGGCCGGTGTCTTGGATACTTGCCATTTGCGCATTGAACAGCGCGGCTTCTTCGTTTCCAGGATACCATAGTTTCACCTGTCGTTGCGGGAGGATTCTCTGCACGATCACTTCATGGATCGGATCCGGAAGGAGCATGCTTGGACCTTCAAGCGTCGCGATGACACCTGTGTCCTTGTCGAGGACATAACGACCTTCTGATTCGGGGACGGCAACGGCGAAGTGAATATCTTCATTGCCGTATCTGATGATTCTGTGCTCTTTGCGCGGGAAGTAGATGGGGGTTGTCCCACCGGTCAAGAACAGCTCTTGGCCTGCTTCATACTTCTCGCCATTTTCCTCGTAGGACTCAATGACCTCTACATGAACACCGGAGTTCTTGTTAAGGTCTACTGCTGGCCATTTTCTGGAACCGTCTTTCGTGACGAACTGTTCTGTGGGGTCTGGGAACACCACTTCTGGTCCCTTCACGTATCTCTTGTTTCCATTTTCGGCAAGGAGTATGCAGTATTCGAGGCGTTCCAGGGTAACTGCGTTACGTACCTGCTTACCGTTCTCGTCTGGAACGACTTTGACGCCCGTGGGAGGAATGTAGAAGCTGACCTCGGTGCCTTTGATTACAAGGCGCTGGCCAACAGTGAGGCCGAAAGGAGCTGGTGCGGTGACTTGGGCAACAGTTATCTCTGTCGATTTGTCTCCGGACTTCGGCGCAGGACCAAGATCTCCTGCGAGTTTCCCGATGTCGATAGGGGCAGCTGCCTTGACCACAGCTCTGGACCAGTTCTTCGTCGACTCGGTGTCGTTGTATATCTCGACAATAAGGTACTGGTTGGAGCGCAAGCGGTGACCACGAATGATTCTCGCATGCTGGCCGGGCCACAATGCTCTTTCATCGGGACCGGGAATGTTCACCTTCTTTCCTATCTGAAGAGGTGGTAGTTGGTTGTCGGTTCCTTTCACAGGAATCTGACCATCGGCAGACGGGTTGAGCAGCTCCAGATAGAACCCTTCTGGAGTCACGGGGCACGTTCTGACGGCATCTTTCGCATTGGTCGGGAACCGGACATATCTCTTCTTCTCAAAGTCCCATACAATCGGGATCTCTGAGCTCGAAAGAGACAGTTGTCGGCCACCCACAATTGTCTTAATGCTGCCGTCTTGTCTGTCTTGTACTAAAATGTATTCGTCATTGGTTAGAATTAATTCGCCGCGTTCACCGACATCTCTTGGAGCCATGTGTGTTGATCCTTCTTCGTCTTTTTGTTCGGCGGAGCGGTAATATCCTGAGTCTTCATCTGTACGAGAACCACCCATTGGGATATTTATCCTTTCCTATCTGCTTGTTGTGTGTCATGTAATGACTTGGGGTTTGTGTGTTATCAATTTTTATCAAACTCCTTGAATCTTTCAGGAGTGATGCTGAATCTGCAGTAACTGGTTTTCTTACTACCAATATTTTGATATGCTGGTATAGCATCTGTCACTGCTGACCAAGTTAATAATTGTCTATATCTTAATAAGTGTTTAAACATTCCTCTCATCACACCGTGGTTTCTATTATGGGTTGTTACATATACCAATTCCAATTCTGATCGGGGTCTTTTTGTTTTTAGTTTATCATCAAACGCTATAATTCCAACGGGTTTGTCCTTCCGATATGCGACAACGAAATGACAATATTCAAATTCTGAGAAGTGATAACTAATATTTGATATCATTCTAGCAGAATTAGATAATAATTTCTTCACATTTGTAGGGGCCTTATTTATATCATTCATTAATCGAAACTTCAATTTAATTTTGGAAATCATAATAAATCCCTCCCATAATTTTAATCTAGAATCCGTTTTTTAATAAATAAATCTATCAGTGCGGCTATATCTTTTCCATTTACTTCAGCGTCCCATGCCCCATGTTCTTTACCAGGGATAGGATAAAAAATGCTTGGAAGATTTTTACTCTTACACTTTAAATAAAGTGCAGTAGAATCAAATATAGATGCTCCTGTTGTTAAATCTTCCGATCCATGTAGAATCATGACAGGAGGATCATCTTTGTCAACCTTGTACATATATTTCATGCAGCTTCCCCATAGACCTACTACCCTTGCTGGTTTACCATCCATGGGAACATACTCATCATTTAGATTCACTCTTCCCGGATCTTTTATAAATTCGTCATCGTCTGCAAATGATATAGAATAAGATATGACTGCTCCTGCAGATTCGCCTACTAGAATTAATTCATTTGGATAAATAACTCGTATAGCTTTTATAGCAGTTTTTACATCTACTGTAGCAGGGTATGCAGTCTTTCCTATCATGAGGTATTCATCTGTAGATGGGACCGGTGGTTTATCCTTTTCCAATCTGTAGTCTACTAAGAAACATCGATACCCCATATCACACATTTGTTCTGATAGTTTCACTAAGTCCTTTGACCTTCTAGATCCGTTCTTAAATGATCCTCCATGAACTAATACAATTGATTGTTCCTGAGTTACTCCAATTTTAGGTTCCATCATATCTAATAGTAAATCTTTTGTATCCATTCCATTATCAGTGTAGCCTTGAGCATATATTACATCTCTATTATAATTATAATTACTTGTATGATTACTACTTGAAGTTGTTGCACATGATGTTATAAATAGACAGAGTATTATTAAGTATTTCTTCATCGTAGATTGTCCTTTTTAAAGTTATGGCGGGCCTAGGGAGAATCGAACTCCCGTCAGCAGATCGACAGTCTGCGGTTCTAACCACTGAACTATAGACCCTTGTTGTATACTTATAATTGATCGTGGAGGCTTCCAGCGATATCTACATCGTCTGGGTACCATCTTTCTCCACGCTCAATATGAAAATCTTTATCGTCCTCGTGTGGATTGGTAATTAAATGAAATCTATCTTTGCCTGCTATTAACTGAAAGCCTGGTAACTCTACAGCAGATCCATCTATAGTTGCTAGTACTGAAAACATTGCACCATTTATCTTTTCTTCTTCAGTTTTACCTTCAAGATTCAACCAATACTTTGCAACTTGTCGAACTCGATTTAAAAATTGTTCTCTTATTTCGTCTTCGGTATACGGTTCAGGCATGTTCACATTCCTGTCTTTATGAGATACTCTGGGGATCTCTTCTTAACTATCACTCTTCCAAGTGACCTTGTACCATGTTCTTCTAAAGGTTTGATCACAATTCCTTCTCGTAGTTTATTTACAAGTGCACTTTGACCATTACTAGCTTCAGTGATTGACATATCTTGTAACCAATCAGATAAATTTCCAGTAAATATGATTGGAACTGCACTTGGTCTTGGAGGATTCTTTACGTATTCGCCAGGTATACTCCTCACATTTAAATAACTTGTAGCAGTTTGTAATAGATGTAACATTTCCCACGCATCTAGGAATCTGCCATCTGCTTTTATATCAAATACAAATACATCATCTTCTGGTAATTCATAATATCTGGCAGCTTTAATGCTAGGTCCAACTAGTTCACCAATTATCGTGACTTGTTTCACACCAGCCAATAGTTCTAAAAGATATTGTGCTATTCTAATTATATTTTTACTTCGAGCGACATTCCAATATAGATTACTATTTTCTTCTATTTCAATTATTGTTCTTGTATGTTGGTTAACAAACACATCGGGTCCATCTCTTCTGACAGTTACAGATAAGTTAACACCTTCTAACTTCTCAGTAACCATGCATTGCATACCCTGTACTAGTTTCATAACTTCAGGATACTTTTCATAACTTTCTATATTGTATGCGCTCAGTCCTTCCGGGAGGCGGTGTAATTCCCCACCTGGTATATCATCGATGGGAGGTTCGAACTTTTCTACCCCTAGTAAGTCAGTGACATCTGTACCAGTAATTTTAACTGGAATCTCATTTATTGGAATAACCAATCCTTCGCTATATATTCCACGAAGGTTAACTGTCTTAACTCTATTTTGGGCAGGCCCAGCTAAGAAATTAAGTTTTAATGATTTAACTAGCGAGAGAGGGAGCAATGAGTCAACTGGAAAGAACACTACCAGATCACCAACTGTATGAATATCTTTTTGAACTACACAAGTATAAGATAATCCTTCCACTCTTGCAAGTTCAAGTTTGTCTGCGGTTGGATGAGGCCAAATCTCTTCGATTCGTTTGACCTCGACTGCGAAGCTACTCATATAGTCCTTTCTATTGCCAGGTGAGATACAACCCTTTACCTTTTCTCTCAGGATGATGTAAGGTTAGAAATGTATAAACTGCTATAAAAGAAACTATCCATACAGCGACACCCACACCCAACTCTAACATATCAGCTCCTTAGTATTGTGCAACATCAATGCTTGGACCAACACCACCACCTACTGCACCGGCACCACCTCCACCAACAGCTCCGCCTGCTCCACCGCCTCCTCCCTCACCTTCACCAACACCTACCAATTCAAGTCCGCTTAGATCTACTCCTGAGTATACATCTTCTGCTACAACTACATTATCCATAGATGCGCTTGCAACTCCAGGTACCGTAGCTACGATACTACTAGAGCGATTAAAATTACTGTTAATCCCAGTATAATCATTTTCTTCATCTTTCTTCTCCTTTTCTACATGTACACAAATCAGGATGTTCAAACTCTCTAATTCTTAATTTCAACCTTTCTATTTCTTCATTTTGAATTTGTATAACCATTGTTGAGTTGAGAACCTCGGCTTTTAAATCATCAATAATTTCATTAGATAATTGATCATCTCGTTTATCTGATTTAAATATTTTAAACATTTTACTATGCTGCTTCTCCTTGTGCTTGTGCTAGAGCATTCATCTCATCCCTAACTACTTCCATTGATTCTGCTGCTACGACTCTCGACTTTTGTTCATCTGTTAGGTCATCATATAATTTATGACAATCATTACAAATAAGTCTACAATCTTCTACTTTACAATCCGATCCTTCGTCTGGTCGGCCTGCAATCTCTTCGATATGATGATTTTCTAATCTATTAAATGGTAAATTTATATCTAATGTAGCATGTTTATGTGCATCTGCTTCGCACCACTCACAACAGATATGTCCATTTGTTATAGCTTCTAAGTATAATATTCTTTTTGCTCTTAATACAGCAGCTCTCTTTCTATCTGCCTTTAATTTAAATTCTTTTTTACCTTCTTCTTTAACAGTATAATCTAATATTGATTGTAGATCTACAGATTGAGAATTATTGATAATACTATTTAATCTATTTTTAGCTCTTTGTTTTCCAGTATCTGTTAAAACATAACAACCTTTAGGAACGGGTTCCCCATTTTCCATTTCCTTACCTTTTCTATACATCCAATGAAATTTCATTTTTGCTTGATTTATAGCATATCTTATAGTATCTTTACCATCTTGTGTTAATTTCCCATCTGTTCCGTACGATCCGCTATTCTTTGATAATGTAGTTTTAAATTCAGTAAGTTCTTCGCATTTATCATATAATTGTCTAGTTGTAATCATATAATTATTATGTTCCATATTATTACCAATAAAATCGGTAAATAAAACAGCTAAATCATTCTGTACTTCTGAACCTCCGTAATTATTATCACTCACGTAATCTAATCCTTTCTATTTCTATCTGAATTTTCGTTTAAACTCCCATAATTTGGTGTCAATGAATGACAATTAGGGCAGATCAATTCTAAATTTTCTTCTTTGCAATTTTTTGCTTTACCATCTATATGGTTTATTGTTAATGGTATTTTTCTAGAGGTTGGATTAACATCGCACCATCCACATTTATGGCATTTGTTATCATATTTATTAAAGATATATCTTCTTATTTTTATATTAAGACCACAGTTTCCACCATTATAATATCCATGTTCATCACCATTTTTCCATCTGGCAATGTACGTAGAATGTTCGTGTTCGTTCTGGCAATTAACATCGCAAAATTTTCTTTTATATTTGGTTATGTTTTTTATTTCTTTTCCACAATTGACACAAATGGTCATAATAGATTTTTTATTATTTGCTCTTATTTTATTATTATAAATTGATGCACATTTATTTGAACAAAAACTCTTTCCTGATTTATTCTTTTTTATTCTAGATTGTTGTCTTAATAGTTGTTTATTGCAAATTTCACAAAATACTGTAACTGTTGTAGACTTTGCCAAATTACTACATTCTTGTGAACAAAATGAATTATATTTTTTCTTTAAATTATATTTATAATTATTAATATTTCTTTTAAATTCTTTTCCACACGTGGTACATTTTAGCGTAATACTTTTCATATATCATATACCTTAAATTAAATAATTGGTGGAACCATCCGAAGTCGAATCGGAATATAACACCTTGCAAGGGTGTCGCTTTCCCAATTAAGCTATGGTCCCATGGTAGACCCAGTAGGACTTGAACCTACGACCTCGTGCATATATAAGGCACGCACTCTAACCAACTGGGTTACAGGTCCATTTGATTATTTGTCCGCATTTTATTTGGATTTAATATGTTCATCTACATACTCTGCGATTCTTTGATTGATTGAAGAATAGGTAGATATTGTGATTGCCATATTTCGTTCAGATCCTGCCTCTTTTAATGATCTAAGCAAATACTTTTTAATTATAGGTGCCAATTTTGGAATATGTATATTTAATATTTCATCAAATGGACATATTAAATCAAAAGATTTTTCTTCTTGTTTTATAAAATGTCTCATTCCAAATAATATTGGAAACCATATGGGTTTTTTATTATAAGGTAGAGAATCTCTACTAACATCTATGTTTTTCTTTAAATATATGCTTAAAAATGTTAAAGGTTTTACATACTCTTTTGGAATCTTTATCTTTTTAGAGGCTGAATCATATTTGATTGATTTGACATATGATAATAGTTTTATTTTATTACCATCAGAATATTTATCATCATTAAAATCTAATTCTATATTAAATTTATCTATAATTAGAAGTATAAATGGTGATAACGGATACACTTTAGATTTATATTGTTCATCTAGATTTTTTATTACCTCTGAAGATAATCCATAATATTGAATTACTCGATCATATGTACCATCCTCGTTATATATATCTTTTGGGAAAAATTTATTGTCTATATTTAGCAGCATAGAATATTTTAATAATGTTAAATCTACAATTATACCTGGATCATTTTCAGTCCATCCTATAAATGATTTAAAACTTTGTCCATTATCTGAATATTTATCCAACTCAGATTTTAATTCAACATAATTACCTTTAGAATTTTCTATAGATCTAATTTTTAATGAAACAGAATCATTAAGACATCTAACCATCTCACTTATTTGATGTTCATTATTAGATATATTTATCGTTAATTTAACAGAATTTGTATTAAATGGATCAAATACGCCTTTATTTGTATTTTTATCATCTATAACTCTGTCGTATAATTTTCCAGATGTGTTTCTACCATCCCCTATTCCTTGTGGTAATCCTTTTTCTTCAATTATTTTGCCGAATTCATCAAATACTCCTGGTTGAAAATATACATTGAATTCATTTTTATTTACTTTAAATATATATCGCGCAAAAACTTCTATACCCTTATTTTTATTATAAAAATCATTTTTAATTTGATCCTCTAATTCATTTTTCGCGCTAAGATCTATAATATTGCATATTTTTGATGTTAAATCTTGTGTTCTTGGATTGGCATCTCTCATTAGTTGTTTATAATTATTAAAAGATGTACAATTATTTATAGGTAAGTGTGTAGGAAAATCTTTTAATGATATTTCAAATATATTTTTATACATTCCATTAATTATATGTGAAATAAGTTTATTTCCTATAATCCGCATACATAATGGTTTAACTCCATTGAATGGGATACATTTAAATCCTGCCATTTCTTCTTCACTTACTACATATATTTCATCTGATCCAATTTCTTTACATTTGCCTTTATGAAGTCTATAGTTTCCTTGTACTTCTTTCTCTATATCTTCTGGTTTCTTAGTAGTATTATAATCAATATGATGGATTTCATAAAATTCACGTTTTTTCGTTGATGTTAAATTTTTAATCCTCTCTTCTAGATTAGTAGTATATCCTATTTTTACATAATATTTATCATTTTTTGGATCATCTACACCTTTAATTTCAAGCATATAAACACAAAATTTATTTTGGTTCATTAAACTCCTTTTCTTTTCTAATTAATGGAATCTCTTTACCTTCTGACATTTCCTGCAAGTCTGCTTGTTCTTGGAAAAATTCGCATACTTTTCGTTCACTTGCATTATGACCCCTAAATAAGTTCATTTTTCTCATTGCATCTATTGCTTCTTGCCAACTTTTATGCATTTAAATATCTTCCTTTATATTATATGGTGGGCCTGGAAGGGCTCGAACCTTCGACTTCCACCGTGTAAAGATGGCACTCTAGCCAGCTGAGTTACAGGCCCACATGATATTATCTCCTAGAGGTCGCTTTTCTTTTCGCTACCGCCCTCTTCTTTGGAGCACGCTTTCGTATAGTAGTTGTAGTTTTCTTTTTAGCTGCTACCTTCTTTGGGGATGCCTTCTTTTTGGCAGGTTTTATTTTCATCTTGGCAACTACTTTTCTCTTAGTAGGTTTTTTATACTTTATTAAATATCCAGTAGTACCTATACTCCAACCTAGAGCAATATAAAAATCTTTTTTAGATCTTATTACAGCATTAATAATTGACCGCATCTTTCCTAATGGAATTTTCGCATTATAACTATAGTAATATATATTTGATATCTTATTCTTTTCAACAAACAATTCAAAATTACATATTGTTCTAGTGGTTTTTCCAGATGGGCTTAGACTATTTACTATAAAATTAGAGTGTTTCTTAGTCATCCTCTCTCTTGCATAATAATATCCCTTTCTCTCTTTAAATGTATATTCTACTCCACTTTCATCAACACATCTATTGGTAACTTTCTATACGCTCGAATAAATCTCTTTTCTACATCTTTAAATATTTCACTTACAGCATCTATAATAATTTCATAATGTTTCCAATTATTTACCCGTATATCGAGGTGCGCAAGAGCAATTATTCCCGCTTTCTTTTTGCAATGAAATCGTAAATCACATTTTAGTTTTATTGGTATTTCTCTTGTTTGGCCAGTTTTACAGGCTCTAATTACATATCGAACTGTATCTCTATGATCCATCCCACTATATGGTTTATGAATAGTATATGTATACGTTGGAGCATTTATTACAATATTTTCATTAGAACGTACTTTAATCATAGGGTGTCTATTTGTATCACTCATTCAGGAATCCAATTTTTGTCTTTCGCCTCACACTGTTCCCGAACTCTAGAAGTTGCAGATTTAGCTAGTGCGGCAGCGTGATACAATGATATTAGTTTACTACATTGTACAGAGTGTATATTTACTGTCTTCTCATTTCTCATTACATCATGAAAACAATTAAATATTTGCATAGCTCCAGGTGTAGTACTATTATATTGATCGCAAATACTCTCCACATTATATACTCCCATAGAAGGGTCTGTAAACATACTATCATCTTTTTTTCGTGTTATAAATAAATCACTATATTTCTTTACTGGTATAGTACAATAGAAGTCGGGATAATATAATCCACCTGTAACTAATGGATATTGAAATTCAAAGTTCATGTCACTATCAAATGGAACATCTTCTAAAAGTATTCTATCTTTTCTAGCTTCCGCATCTAATACTGAGATTGATTTATTTATAAAAAGTCTAATCATATTCCATTCAGTCCAACTTGAACCCGACCAGCGAATTCCAAAATTTAATAACTTTCCTTTTGGATCTAATGAAATTTGTAGATATCTGTGTTCTCTGGGCTTTGTAAAATTGCTCGAAGGTATTGAGAAATTAAATTTTTCGGACATACCTTTAGTACTCCTCAATAATGATAATTTAAACCACTTAGATCCGTCTTCTATTTTTGCATCATGTATCTCTACTACGTGTCCCATCGTGATTCTATACCTTACGTAATGTTAATTCTTCCTCAACAACTAGTTCGTCTTCACTTGCACTCAATGCTAATTGATAATCAGTCATACCTTCTTTATCATCTAGTTCAACTTCACTATCAGTCATATCAATTACACCAGATGATTCTCTTTTCTTTCTTGCAATATATGTAGCTACTACATCTTTATATTCTGGTCTAACGCATACATTTGTCTCCATATATCTATCCAATCCTAGAATTAATTCGTCCATAAATAGAAGTAATCTTTCAAATTCACAGTCTTGTACTGGATACTGGAAATCATACATAGTTAAATATCCATTTTCGTCTAATAAAAATTCAATTTCAAAATCTTCATTTACTGCTTTCACATAAAGATCATCATCGGCCATACCGATCAACTCAGATGTAAATTCAATTCCCACTTTCATTCTCCTCGGTTTTATTTAACACACATTCTACTGCTAGCTTAAACGCTATCAATTGATCTGTACTTGGTACGTCTGGGATTTCCGCACCAAGAATCTCCAATGTATCTTGAATAGATAATGTCATATTATAACCTCTTTAATTCTTGATTCTTTTTATTACGAAAGGTATTTACTAATTCTTTAAGATACTGCATGCTTCTCCACGCCGATCTACATGCAAATGGATCCATCTCAAAATCATCATAGCAATCTTCTGTTTGCCTTCTACCAAATTTTATTTTACGATGAAGTTCTACTTTGGCACGGACATACTCATTCAATGCTGATTCAAATCCAGTTCCAAAAGTTAATTCCCCTCTCTGTACTTTTTTTCTCATAAGATGAAACACTTCTTCAAATACTGCAGTATGTACGTCATCACTATCTCGTATTAGCTCCCTCTCCACTCTATCTCGTATATGACAGCATACATCATTCATGTTATTGCTTTGTAGCTTTTTCGAGTTTCTCGTAAGCGTCCATTGTCTTCTCGGCTGCGGCTTTGTTGATAAGATCTCTGAGTTTGGAAACGCGTTCTCTATTCTTCTTCCGTTTCGCGTTTTTCTTCTCTGAGTAGGCGTTGGAAACATCTGCACCGCCACTGTCGAATGTTTTCACGTCTGGACTTCTCAACTTGGTTTCGAATTCGGCATCCAAACCAAGTACCAATCGATAACCATCCGTCATTATTTGAATTCGTCTTGCTTTTTCTTTTTCAACTTCAAGTAATACAACTGATGCAATAATGTCTTGTGATCCAATTTCTGCGGCAACTCTTTCTTTGAGTGTGTCTACGACTTCGACTACTGGCTCTGGCATGGTTATACCCTTTCTTTGTTCGTTGTTTTTGAGGACAAACTATAAACTGGTAGGCACGCTTGTCCTGCACTACGCCCTTGGAGATAAAATTATGAAAAATCTTAATGAAAATGAACTTAGAGATCTATATTTAAATAAAGAATTAAATCCGTATGAGATAGGAAAATTGTTAGAATGTGATCATAAAACAATTAGGAAATACTTAAAAGTATATAATATTCCTATGAGGTCTGCATCAGAATATAATTATATCCCTCGTAGATCACACACTAATCCTATTAAGGGGGAATATATGATACCATCGTCTATAGCTGCTCATGTTGCATATTTATGTGAGGGTTGGCATACTGAGAAAACTGATATGTTACAGTTTTGTAACACAGATCCAAATTTGATAGATTTATTTACTAATTGTTTAACCAATGTATATAAAGTCAATAAATATAGACTAGTAATAATGTCTAATTCTAAAGAGGAATGTGATCATCTTTTAAAATTATATCCAAATGCTTCTCAGTATATAGAAGCCGGTCGAAAAACTCCTTTAGTTAGAGTTATTTGTGGTGGAAAAACTATAGCTAGAGATTTTATAAAAAATGCATACTCTATATTAGAAATGGTAGGCGGGGAGGGAGTCGAACCCTCAGACACCAGATTCTAAATCTAGCCGCTTTGCCAGTTTGCGCACCCGCCCATATTTAAAAATGGCGGAGGAGATAGGATTCGAACCTATGGAGGACGTCTTTCAGCCCCCAACGGTTTAGCAAACCGTCGCAATAATCCACTCTGCCACTCCTCCGATCAATCAACCGTCTATAATATCAAACCATTTATTCATTATACCTTTAATCCATGTTAATTCGTAATTATAATTCACAAACACCAAAATTCCAAATACAGTTAATACGCATCCTACAACAATAAGCATCCATGGACAGGTTATAATAGTCATAATTATTCCACAAACTACTCCCAATACCATTAATCCCCCAATAAGTAAAAACAAGAATAATTTGACTAAAAATTCAAATGATTCTCTAGTAGCAGTGTCTAACTTATCCCTATCGATCTCAATTTTCATAACCACTTCCTTAATCTGTCAGGATCTATAACATTAAAACTAAGGAGTATAAATACTATAAACATGACCCCCATTAATCCAAGTAGTACCCAAATCATCCAAGGAGCAGTCATATACATCATGTAAAAACAAAGACCGATGACAGTTAAAGTCATTCCCGCGAGGGCGGCTACTGTTATTACGAATGTCATCCCACCAAATACTAACAAACATGATAGTCCAAGATTATTAAGTACTTTTGATAAGTCAAATTCTATTGTGTATTTTCCATCTTTCCCTTCAGCCATGGCGATCTCCTTTTCTTTGGCCTATGATTTAATCATAGAATTCAGAAAATAACGAGAAATTTTCTTTACTTGCCCCACACTCAGGACACACCCAATCACACGGGAGATCATGGTAGTCTGTTCCGGGGGCTATAGCTTCTGCTGGATCCCCTTCACTTGGAGAATATTCCTGTCCACATAATTCGCAGAAGTAGGAATTACCACTCATTCTTTTTCTCCTTCATTAGAATGCTTTCGCGAACTTGATACTCGCTATCCAATTTCTAGTTTCTTTTCTTAGAGCAAGAGATGCATTTCTAGGGCCACGTTTGATGTCTATTCCAACAGCCTCAACAAGTAGAGCATCTCTATTTACCACTTTTACCAATTCTTCCAATGTATCTGCAGATACTATTATTATATTTTTAGTATGTGGTTTAGACTTATCTACAGCTGCTCTTCTCTGATGTGGAAGCATTGTCTGATATGTTATAAAGCTTGCCCAAGCATGAGGTTCTTTTCCTATATCTTGTTTAAGTGTAGCAACCCCATCAGTAGCAGATATTAAACATACTTCTACATTATCTACTACTAAAGAATCACATACAGTATTAGTATCTTTTATAAGTTGCATCAAACTATGGTGAATTATAATTCTAAGATTTAAAGTAATCGGTGAAGATGATTCTACTGTAGTATGTTTTGTAGGAGAGGGGGTCTCTTTCTTTTTCCAGAAAGGCATTACTATTCCTCGCTAGGTTCTTTCTTGTCTTCACTCGTGTCGCAAATTGGAAACCAATATTTTCTTGGAACAAATAAATATAAGATTACTCCTGGTGCAATTATACTCAATCCTGCGCCAATTATTACTAGAAATGCCATTGGTTCTGAAATCAATAACACCAATAGAAGTACTATAACTGCTATACATACTGTAAGCAACATGCCTGAAAGAAATGCTTCAGACGCGCGCAAGCCATCAAGTTCAATCGAGATCTTTTTTCCCATAAGGGTTCTTTCCTTTCGTGTGCGGGTTATGGCGGAGGAGGCAGGACTCGAACCTGCAAGACCGAAGTCGCACGCTTTCCAGGCGTGTGCGTTACCAATTACGCTACTCCTCCACATAGAGGTCATTCAATGACCTAATTATAAATATTTCAAATCAGGTTTACGTATAACCCCTTCTGCGCGGGGATCAAATTTTTCACCTATAGAAGCTTTTTGATATATAGGCCCCCACTTCCGCGTTGCCCTTTCAAGATATTCAAGTACTAAACAGGTCTCACATGTACACGCCATATTTGTACAATCTCCCACATGTTTAAAATTATACCAAGGACTTGTAGGTTCTTTAATAGCTTCGTTTACGATTCGCATAAACATCTCTCTAGCTTCTTCATACGTACTATAATCAGCATAAGGATTATTGTGTGATTGCATACACAACTTTTGCCCTGCTACTTCATCTATCCAGAAGACTACAGCTGCTAATTCTACTAGATTTGGTATACTAAAATCTATCTCTAAATTTTCATCCTTGAATTTACATTCCATGATCTATAAGTATATTTATATCATCCGCAGATTCTCTAAAAAGCGGAGTTCTTTTAGTTTTATCATAACTTTTATCTTCTTCTCTTGTAAACTGCCAGAAGGTTTCTAGTAGTGTAACATCCCCTTGCGTTTCTGCAACAAATATAGTAGCAAAAGCATTTCTTTCTATTCTCATAATATTTTCCTAAGTTGTAACTAAGACTTCTTCTTTCTTATCTTCATCTGCTATAGGAGCAAATGCTTCTGCACCATGTGCAAAATATTTGACTAGGTTCTCAGCTGTTTGAGGAATTGTGAAATATTTTCCTTTTGGTAAAAATACCTTACATGTGGGTCTACCTTTATCCATGCCATTGTCTACTATGTTCTCAATATGTAAAATATTTATTACTACTATTTTTCCATTAATATCTGTGAGAGTTATTAGAAATCGTTTAATTGAATTATCTATTACATCTTGAAAAAGCCTAAATGCTTCCTGTTGTGTCAATGACAACTTTCTTCTCCTTCTTTGCTATGTTTGTAGGTTTCCATTTTTTTGACCAATGAATATCAGTTTGTACATGATTTTCTCTGACGAACTTTCCAATATTCAATTGAAATTCTGAGAATGGAAATGCTGAATAAGACCTCACAACTACTCCTTCTTTCGGTCCTCCGAACATAGAAGGGTATTTCATCTGTTCTAATATAAGTCCCTTTAATTGGTTCTCATCTTTTACGAATCCCTCATATAATACCGGAGGAGTAGGAACATTCAACATTGTAGCATAATTGGATATTACATCCCAGCTTAAAAATACATTATTTTCTACTACAGATAACAAGAATAAGAAGTGAGGTAAAGACGTATATTCTATACTATGAATTGCATACATATTTTCAAAGTAAAACCATAAATTACTATAATCTCCTTCACATCCAAATGTTTTACCAGCCCAATTTTTTACTATGTTGAATGATGGATGAGTTGCTTTTCCACCGCGAGATCTAGCATACACTTCGCAGTCCACTATCCCTGTATTAGATCCATCCATCTTTTCTGTAATTATTATTTTTCTTCCAATAAATGGAGCAGATGATACTAGTTTCCTATTTGGATTTCCAGGAGAAAATGGTAGCCTCAACGTCCTAGGATATTTGTCTATGTTAATCATTATATAGATTCCGTTCTAATTACTAAATCCCTTACTCTATGTTTCATATCTTGTATTACTTCAGAATTTCGTCTTAGTTGTTTGATCTTTTTTTCATGTACTATATAATCAGCATATGCGTCATATTCTTGTTTGGATACTATATTGTGTTTTAATGCTACATCTATAGGTAATTCAATTTCCCAATATATGTCATCCCAGCTATATAACTCATAATAGAAAAAGCGACCATCGGAAAATAGATAAAATATTTTTGCTGCGTCTTCTTCCATAATAACCGCAGTTCTATCTATAAAGTTATCAAATCCAATTAATCTTCTTTCTCGAAGTCGTATATAATAGTCATCCTTTGTGAACTCAAATTTATCCACCAGTATCAACTCCTTCTACATAAATCCCATCTGTTTCTTCCGATAATTGAAATATCTTTGATGTATTTCCGGTTACATAAAAGTATGTATTTTTACTAATTGAATCAAATATTGGTGGCTGTTCTATTTCAATATCATGATCGTTTAATAATTTCGCAAGAGAATTCCAATTCATTTTTTTAGATACTCTTAAAACAAGATTCAATCTTTCCTCCTATAAACCCAATGTGAATCGCGTATATGATATTCATATTTTTTCTGAATTACTTTAAACCATGCCCAGTGTCCATCTACCTTAATAGGATACCAAGCATACCAATCTTTCCATGTTACATCATTCGAGTGACTCAGTCGGTACGATTTCCTTATTTTCCTCTTTTCCCACATGGCTATCAAACTCCTCTTTGAACTGCTTGAGGTCGCCTAAGACTTCCTCTAGAGTTAGGAAATCCTCTGCCGGTGCAGCCATTGCAGCTTCAAGTTGTTCAATTTTTTCTTTCACTGTCCTTTCCATATGCTCTCTAGTGTATCCAAAGAATGTCATTTCATATAAAATAGCAGCAGCAACTTCTTCGTTTGAATATGAGTCTAATGTATCTTCATCTATTTCCATTGCCAATAATTCATCCCACATAGTAAATTCCATGGCATATGTTTCAGTGTCTCCTTCTACTCGACCCCATACATAATACATATAATCATCTTTATCATGCTCAGTTGGTATATTCGCACCAACACATAATATATTATTTGTTTTTTCAGATGATGGTAAAATTTCTTTAATTTCATTAAAAGCTAATTGATATCCATCATCACAACGGGGGTCATACTCTGCTAACACATCATCTATTATTATTTTCAAAACAGCTGTAAATTCTACGTTTTTTATTAATTCACTTAGATTCATTAACTTCTCCTAGAAGGTTAAGGCCGAATCCCATACTGAGTCTTCAAGTTTTCCGGATAATATGCAATGCTTGACGATCAGTTTCATTATCTTTTTTACTTTGTGAAGGTCGATCTCATTTCCTACACGCACCTCTTGTTCGATATTGGTAAGGGGTGTACCCAATAGAAGGGAGTAAATGACATGATAAATTCTATATTCTTTTTTGAATATGTCGGCTCGCCTACTCATTGGACCATGCCATCCGATAGTTCTTTGATTTATTTTTATGTCAATATGCATATCTTGTATTTCCAACATCATTGCCATCAATAGTGTTTTCATTTCATCCATTATCCTCCAATAAATATCTCTTTCGTGATCATTGGGAAGAGCCAAGCCTCTGTCTCCATGAACCAATGAATCAATGTGACCTAACCCATAATTTACAATATTATCAATCATTTCTACTGGAAAAGGAATACGTTCATCCGATACATGTTTGTCCATACAAACTGTGAGTGAATCCTGTTTCGCCATTTTAACCGCCATGATAAACCTCCTTGGGAACGCTTCTTGCTATACGGGTTCTACAAATCTTTTGACAATTGATTATATCTATACCATCAAATTCTGGATCGGTTTCTACGTCTAAAATTCCAGTTTCGAATTTTTCTGCATTTGAAACTTCTTGTAATGTTAAACTTGCTCTTTGTGACCCTCTGTAACTTCGTCTATTACTTTTACACATATAACATGAACACTTCCTTATATTGTTTGCTAACATTCTTATCTCATCTCTGGAGTGTAGTCGTATCATATCATCAATTAAATAACACACGAATAGTTCGCTTTCATCAAATAATTTTTCGTCTCCAAAATATCTATTTATATGAATTACTTCTGTATTCTCCCTACCAAAACCAAAATACATATCCCCTTTTTGAGGGCCAGTTCGGTGTATACACCGTTTAACATATAAATTATGTTGTATTGCCTGTTGCCGCAATAACCGTCTCATTAATCGTTTAGGTAACTTAGACTTAGGCATAATTCTATCCTCCTGGGTTAGATAAAAAACCTATTAATAAATGTTATATTGCTAATCCAATTAATACTCCTATGCCAAACAAGAAAACAGTCCACCCCACAAATATTACGAATAATATTATATTTTTCCCATTGGTTATGGCTTGTTCATCAATATGCTCGCGATGTTTATCCATGCGTCTCATTTCTTTTCCTGTAAGCCTTCTATGTCGTGGCTTGGCGTTGATAATTTCTTCAACATCCCCTAATAAGGGGTTAGGAGTAGGTTTAATTAGTGCGGCCTGCGCCCGCTCCTGTGCGTCAAATATTCGTGAACGTTCAGCAAAATCAGGATCAGTTCTTCTCATAAACTCTTCACATGTTTCATTAGCTTCACTATGTCTCACGATGTAATTTTGTAATCCTGGATCCTCTTACTGTTGCATCTTCCCGTCCTTGACCATTTGGTAATTCGCTAAGGTGTACTGGAGGGCGACGTGGTGAGGTTCCCATATGTTCTTTTCCTTTCTTCTATTTCTTTCCCTCCCCATGTTGGTGGTGGGATACATCTCTTCCATTTATGAAGCAAACATTCCCAGTTCGCCTTATATACATCTTTGTTATATTTATATCTGAAGTTTGGTAATCTATTAGTGTTATGATACACAGAATCATAATACCAATCATAAAATTGTTGCTTGATTAACCCTTCCCACATAGAAACTCCTATCTTATTAAAATATTCTAACTTGCTTTCTTGTGGGCATAACTCATCTGGAAATCTATACTTAAACTCTCTTATAAGACATATAAGAAGCGATAAGGTCCATTTATAATTATCATATGATTTCGCTGTCCAGTTTAAAAATGTATGACCTGTCTCAGATGTTTTTATCGGCATACTAATACCTGACATATTCAAACAGTTTGATAATACATTAGTAATATCTTTAATCGATAGAGCTAATAATTTATCGTCTAGTACTTTTGCACAAACTGATGGGTTGCGAGATACCGGGTAAACATTCATGTTACATATCCGTTTGTTTTAGATCGTCACACATTCCTAGTTTAAGGGCATCCTCTGCAGTTAGCCATTTATCAGTAGTCCCTAGCAAATCTCGTCTTATTATTGCCAATGGAAGTCCTGTACACTTTACATAGTGTGCCTCTATTCGTTCAGTTAAGAACTCAAAATGATCTTTAATACTTATTAATTCATGTGCCTTTCCTTTCATACCGGAAGTGTACTGGTGGCTCATAATTGATGTATTCGGAGTAAAAGTTCTTTTTCCTTTTTCCCCATTCATAAATATCATTAAAGCTGCGGATGCAACCACTCCTAACCCAACTACATGTATAGGTAATTTTGAAGAGTTCATTGCGTCTACTATACTAAATCCTGCATACATATCTCCACCAGAACTATGAATCATTAATGTCAGGTGTTCTAATCCATTATCCTCTAAATTATGAAACAATATAAATTCTGTTAAATTGGTTGCCAATTCAACATCTATATCTCCAAATAATTGAAAAACTCCATATTGATCCAGTCTACTTTTCTCTGTCATATGTTACTGCCTTTTCATTTTGTTTCGATACACATATAAGTAGTCATGAATTCCTTCCCATTGTGGTATATTTACTTCATCTACAAGCTCAAAATAATTTTCGTTATTTATCAATTCTCCAAAGTCATCACAACCAGTACACCCACCCCATCCTTCACCAACATATATTAGGTATTCACTTCTCAATAGTCTAATACAATTTAAGGCCATTGGTTCTGCGTATGGTGGCCAACAAAGCAATAGATTTCTATCAGGATAATCTAATATTGTATTTTCATGACCATCTTCTATCTCTGTAAATTCTATAACTTCTACTGGTTGTCCAGTTCTGCCAGATTTACCTTCTCTAAATGATGCATAATTTTTTCTTGTAATTTTTTTATCAACTGCTATAATATCTACCCCCATTTCTTTTAGAAGCATTGCCCAATATCCTCGGCCCGCTCCAATTTCTATTATTGGTCCATATTTCGCAATGCATCCTAGCGCTGCCAAGTTCGGTACCGCGAATGAATATTTTTCTATAAGCCTCCATCTATGATCTATAAATTCAGAAGGGTCTTTCATTTCTAGTATATGTTCTAAATATTTATCCCCATTACATGCATTAAATTCATCAAGATATTCTATTTTAGCCGGGGCCGATATTACCATCCTCTTTTTCCTTATCCTTTAGAACTACTATCCAGTCATCCCATATTTTTGATTCAACGTATACCCCCAACGCTTCAATCCTTAAATCTAATTCTTGTTTTTTATTAGTATTGATTATTTCAAATAATAAACTAACTGATTCTTCTGGAAATTCTACTGACAGTATGCACTGGTTCAAAAACGATTGAGGATAATCATCTTCATAAAATTCAAAGAGATCGAATATTTTTACAAACATAGGAAGGATCCAGCTGTTTCCTTCAGCATTACTTCTCTCAGCAGGAGAAATATCATTAATATCGCAACAACGAAATAAAACTTCTTGAAATGTTTTATAATCGTTTTCTTTTAAGAAATCTAGTATTTCTATTTTAAGATTGTTCGGCTTCTGAAAAAATAGTATTCTTCTCATTTAATCTCCTTTCATATAATTACCATCTCTTTTTATTAAATTCTTTATTACGAATTCTTACTGAATCTTTGTTTAGAGATCCATAATTCTCAGTTAAAGAATGGCAATTTGGACACAATAAATCTAAATTATGTTCTTTAGAGTTTCTAGCATCCCCATCTATATGATGTATTGATAATGGAATATTTCCAGATGTTGAATTTATTTCACTCCATCCACATCTACTACATTTATTATCATATTTCTCAAACATATACCTTCTAATAAATTTTAATAGTGTATAATCTTTTCCGGTATATCCAGGAATTAATTCGCTTTTCCAATTTTTGATTCTTATTTTATATTGATGTTCTCTACAGCATTCTTGAGAACAGTATTTTTTACCCCTATTTTTAATAATATTTTTACATTCTATACATACATATTCAATTGAATTTTTTAAATGGGGCCCTCTTTTACAATTTTTTAATTTTTCTGATGTTCTATTATTATATAAAGCTGAACAACTACTATTGCAGAATTTTTTCTTCCCACTTAATATTTTATTACACTCTAAACATGTATGAGTCATACATGATTCATAATGCCTAGAATAATTTGAGGCACAATACATTGCGCAAGAAGTTATTAACAGTCTTATCTAGCTGATACAAAAAGAAATGTGCTCACAACACATTTCTTTTTTTGTTTCATTTTCCCTTAAAGTCGGGTAGACAATTCCCATTATCGGGTTTCTTACTCATAATATCTTTTAGTTGATCAAAACTAATAGGTGTAAACTTATTACTATCAACTCCAACGTCATGACTCTTTCCAATGGATGGAAGAGTACCATGACTGTGTCCATATAGATGCCAACTGTTACGATGAGAATTATCCCATACTCTCATAGCATAATGACATAGTATTAACCTTCTACCTTCATGTCTTAAAATAATTATCTGAGGCAATCTTGGAAATATTTGATTAATATCTTTATCGTGATTTCCTTGACAAAATATAATTTTACCATTTAACCTAAGAAGCATTTGATTTGTTTTAATTGTAGAATTATAAAAGCTAAAATCTCCAAGATGATATACAGTATCTCCAGATGATACAACACTGTTCCAATTCTTTACCATAGTTTCATCCATCTCTTCTTTGGATTTAAATGGACGATTACAATACTTTATAATATTTTTATGCGAAAAATTCAATGGGTGTCAGCTGTAAAAAATATATTACCACTGACACCAATTCCTCCTCTTATGTTCTTACCCATCTTTCTCCTTGTATCGCTATAAACTAAAAAATGTCCAACCATCAACTCGATCATTTACGAATTGAATGCTTATAAACCCGCTACTTTCTCCTCTAAACATATTCCCAGTCCACTCCCAGTTCATTGTACGATGAATATCACCATCCCCCCAATTCATTTCCATACCTTTCTTACCATGTACACCCATTATTCTTACTACTTGATTATATGTCATTCCTTTTTTAAGTTTATTGACATATGATTGTGGATTGAATGATGAGTTATTTCTTTTAGATGGTTCGTACTGTGGTGTAACCGATTTAGTATGTTTTGGTTTAGATGACATGTCATCTATCATTGATGGTGGCTTGACTATTTTTTTAGGTAATTCTGCTGGTATTGGTGCTGGTGTAGTGGATGTTGGTGGTTGTCCTATTTGAGATGTATTATTAACATCAACCATTATACATGTCGTTACAAAAATACTAAATATTAAAATCAATCCTCCACATCCTATTCTACCTATATTCTTCCTAAATACATCAAATTTAGCAGTCCATGTAAGATCAGGTACTTCAATTTCATGATTGCAGTGTCTACATTTTCCAGTCGTATTAGCATATTGATCTGGAATATTAAGATAATGTCCACAATTATGACAAGTGAAATTAATCATAAATGTTGTTTCCTTTCTAATATCTTTTTCTATTGTCCGGTCTTCCATTCCCATTATTTAATATCCCATAATTTTCAGTTAGAGAATGACAATTTGGACATAACATCCTAAGATTATCTGGCTTATTATTTTTCCAGTTACCATCTATATGATCTAAATGAATAGGAACTTTACCAGTGATTTGATGGATTTTATCCCAACTACACATAGAACATTTTTTTCCATCTCTTTCTATGATATAATTTCTTACAAATGTAGCGGTTTGAACTTTACCATACATACCATTAGTTTCACCAGATATCCATTTTTCTACATTTTTTATATATTTATTATATCCAGCGCATTTATGAGAACAAAACTTTCGAGGTCGCCCCTTAAATTTTATTCCACATTGTTGACATATATAATTTCCATCTTCATCAGAATGTATTTTATTTTTACTTATCGGTCCTCTTCGGCATGATTTAAGTCCTTCAGAATTTTTATTATTATATATTCCAGCACATTTATGAGAACAAAACTTTGCTCTATTATCTTTTGATGTTAGTTTTTCACCACACTCTAAACAGAAGTTCTCTCGTTTACATGCATTTAAATGTTTTTTATGATTTGCTTTTAATATTTTTTTATTACAATTTTCACATATTTTGAATCTATTTTCAGTTATTCTACTAGTTTTTTTCTTTATTTCTGGGCAAGAAGACCAGTGTTTTGAACAACACCATTTACCATTTTTTAATTGATATTTACCTTCATTCCCACAACCATAATTACATAAAATCATAGGACAAATACTCCTTTTATATATTTGTCCTCAAAATTTTAAGAGCAATAAATGTGATTCAAATTAAAGTGGAGCAGGCGGAGGGAATCGAACCCTCGTGTCAAGATTGGAAATCTTGAATTTTACCACTAAAGTACGCCTGCGGGTTATTACTTTTCTTTCTTCTTCTTGCCAATAGAAAGGTCGACGTTTGAGATAACCGATAACATATCCCCAAGAAATATCGAAACCAGCTCGTTCCTTTGGAGACTAATTTGTTTATCCTTACCGGATTTTAGGCCTTGTCCAAGCTGATTGAATATATCCTGTCTAAGTTCCCAAGGAACTACTACATTTAACTCAGTTATATCGTGTTCTTCACCTCGGAAAATAAATCTACCGGGGTCTATTTCTCCCTTTTGTTTAAATTCTACTATAGTTTCACCATCATTTGATAATGTGGGCATGGGTCCAGCGTCACCAGACGGCCATTTGGAAACCCATAGCATTAATTTTGAGGCATAATCTTCATTGAGAACATTATCATTTTTTGCAAACGCTACTGCTGCTAAGCACGATGATAATATATTTACATCTTGCTGTGTTTTGAATAATTTATAAGTGCGTTTGAGACCACCAAGAAGAAAGTCTAAACCGGGCTCATCGTCCCCTTGATCTCCTTGATCTTCCATTTCTTTTCCAAAAAACATATTATATTTCTCTCCTTATGTCCGAAGCCAACACCAAGTTACACTCTCTCGTATGCGATGAGATATCGAGTCTAAACATTTGATTCTTGCATCTCCAATTTTTCCTTCTGCATAATAATGCCAATGCCCACAATATATTAAACTGGGTTTATTTTCTTGTACTATATATGATAACGCCTCTCTAGACGGATCTTCTACTTCAATACAATCATCTAATGGTGTAAATTCAGTAGGGGTAGTATGACAGATTAAAATGTCTATTTTTTCTTTTGTCAATTTAACTAGATCCATGTAACTGATAGTTTCTTCTGGAAACCAATCATGTCCTAGTATTCTTATATCTGCGTCAATTGATGTAGCACCACCCATAAATAATACATTTCTTCCATCTGGAAGATATAGGACAGTATTTCTTGGAGCATAAAAAATATTTTTCTCAACCTCTAAGTCGCCTATTTTTAAACTATTGAGTCCCCACCAGTGTTCATGGTTTCCGCCACAGAATACAATTTCTGCACCGCGAAGATTTATAGCACTCATAGGAGGACCACCAAAATAATCAGTTTGTGGCCAGTATCCGAAATCACCGACTTGAAGTATTAATCTGGGTCTTTCTTGTTTTATTAGTTTGTTGAGCATTGGCCAATGACCGTGAACATCTCCAACAATCATTATCCCATCACTTATATCTGTCCTAAAAATTGTTCTGCCTAGATCATTAGAGATCTTCATATCCCATTACCACCTTTTTCTCTGTGAGTTCGTACTCTACTATCTCATAATCATCTGGGAATGTTATACCCACATCGAATTTAACTTGCTTCAATGCCCGCTCAGCCTTCCTTATAGTATTAAATATTCGGCCAAGCTCATTATGAATCCGTTTACCGTAGTGATTCGCGCCAATAAATAATCCATTTCTTTTATTTCTTACTTTCCAAACTATCATATTACAATTCCTTTCCTAAATATTTTATTCGTAGTACCATGTACTCCAGCAGTACGATTAAATAATAATTTACATAACTCATATCCATAAAATGAAAAACTAGGTATATGTGTACCAGGCATAGATCTACCAGATACTACTATTCTTTCTTGAACAATCTCCTTTATAATATCTGAATCTATCAGAAGTCTATAATTATATTCGCCCATTCTAAGTGAGCCATGTACAAAAGCAAGTCTTAATATATCATAACTATCATATAAATCTTTTAAATCTTGGTATCCATCCTTTAGATATATTGCCAACATATGCTATCCTTTTAGATTGGCAGGGGGACAGAATCCCCCCACCACTCACAACTATTTCGAGTTGAACCCTACAACGGATACGTATGGATACCAGTTATCCTTCTCACCGTAACAGGCGGCAAGGAGGCGTTCGAGAACGACTATTCCTGATAAGTCCTCATCATGATAGAATTTGAGAAGGAATTCGATCTTCTCTCTATCATTGTCCCAGTGAAGTAGGTGTGTGAAAAGCACCCGAGCTTCACCAATATAACAGCCTTCAGTTGTAACAATTTCCAGAATGTCGCTAATATCAAGACTATCGTTCCATTCACTTCCACCACGGATAACGATATTTAACCCCTGCCTGAACATGGGGTTGCTAAAGGCCATTATATGATTACTAGGGCCCTCGTCATCCTCCTCTTCCTCACCACCATCGTCGTCATCCGAAGTAACTTCGTCAACTAGAGGAGCCACTGATAACCCCTCCTCATGAATAATCATTTTATCGTCAAACTCTGATGGAACGTATCCATCAACTAATCCTTGAACTTCTGTCTCGTATGTGGTCGTGTGAACACTACTATTCATATACTACCTTTCTTAAATATTTATCACAGGAAGAGTACTACCGAATGCTCCCTGCTCTTCTCTAGTATTACGTTCGGAGTCTAATGTGCCCCAAACCTCTAGCATCTTATCGTAAACAAAATCATTTATTACATAATTTGTAGAATTTCGTAAGAAGTCATCTCCTGATTTATTATATATGGATGCTATCGCTGCGGCCACGCCTGTAGCTTGCCCCATACCGCCTGAACCTACACAGACGATTAATAGATCAGAAGCAAATACATCTACCCAATCTTCTATTGCTTCAAAAATTAAAATTGCTAACTTGTCAGTAAATAAAACTGAATCAAAACGTTCAGCCGCAGCTTCACTTTGAATATCATCACAAATTGCATCTACTCTATCTATTTGTTCTCCTGATATCTCTGGTGGAGAATCAGGTAAAATTCTATCAGCACTTTCAAATTCTTCTGTACTTAACAAATTAATTAGTATATATGGAGTCTCTGGTTTTAGGCTTTTTGCAGCCGTTGGGGACGAAACAATGAATTTCAACGTTTACTCTCCTGTCGTTATTGTTTCTTCTTCGAGAAGGATTGCATAATTCCTGCTTAAACAGTCTACGTTACTTATGAATTCTTGTACAAACAATGGAAAGTCAATATAATAAAGGGTGCCTGTGGAATTACATCTTATCTTTTTTCTAAGCCCTCTTGATATTTTTTTAGCCGATGAGAGGTCGAATGCTGTAATGTCTTTAGGACCAACAGCAATGTCCTCATCTATCATTTTACATACTGGACAATCGGTTGAACTATAATTACCTACGCCTTTAGGAATACCATCAAGGGGATCTTTACCAAACTCCTCTCTAATCCTATTACATACTTTTAATACTCTTCGTTGATTCTCATTAACTGGTGTTATTAATTCCATTTTATTATCCCTACCTTATTTTATAAATCTACATATGCCCTAGGCACTTCTACATATAAATCGAATGAATCAGGTGTGACCTTTCTTATAAATGTATTTACTCCTGGGCCAAGTATATATTCAATTCTTTCAATGACATCTTTCTCTGTGTCTCCTACGCATATTGTTTTTTCCCCTTTTATAGATACATATTTTTCAGGGAAAGTATGTAGATAAAATTCTCTTTGAGTTTGAAAAAATGCTTCTTCTCGTGAAAGGGGAATGAATGCACCCAATTGTATTGATTTATCTGCGTAGTATTTTTGGAGATATTCTTTCCCTTTAATAGTAACTGCATCAAGATCATCGATATATTTGCTTTTTCGTAATCCATCTACTACCCAAGTTGGAACATATATGTCTCCAATATTCCATGTAGTCTCGCCTGGAAAATGCTGATCATTTTTTGAAGTTAATTGTTTTCCACTTGAAATTAGCATCTCTATATGCTGTAGCCAGATGTTCATAAAAAATCTCCTAACAAAAAAATCCCGTTCGTTCCGGATAAGTAAATGAAGCAAGCCACCTTGATTTCTCAAAGTGATTTTTCCGCTCCGCTTCATTATTTAATATATATAGTATCAGGTGGTCTGCACTAGTGGTTCGGCGTGATCTACCATGTATTCTTGGAACCTTTTCATGGAAGTTTCCTTGGTATACGAGGGAGTATTATAAGGAGTTTGCACCAAATATGCGTCTCCACCATGTGCTCTAAATCGGGATACATTGCGTCTAAAGTCATCTATTAGTATAGTTCCTTTGCTCGCACAGAAGTGTTTTGGCTTTCCTATGAAGTATGGAACGTCTGGAGTATGTTTGCTCATCCATCTTATTTTTCCGTTTATACATCTTGCTGAATGTATGGGATCATCTGAATCAACTCTTGCTGTTAGTATACATACTCTCTCATATAGTACTCTTTCAAGTGCAAGAAAATCTAAAATATCCTGAGCGTATTCTGTCATGGGTAAATTCGCCCACCAATCCTCAGTCATCATTTCTATAAATTCTTTTCGCGATACGCCAGCAAGAGATTCTAATTGTACATCATTTATAATTTTTATGCGAACGTTTCTATCTTGAATATCGAGTAATTTTATACTTGCACCGAAAAAATCAACAAGTACTCCGTCTAAATCCAAAAAGATAGTTCTGTATGGTCTCATTAGTTTACCTTCCTATTCAGAACCTTTAAGGCTTTCTTTATTGAGCCTAAAGGAACTGAGTTTGTTGCTGTGTCAATATTTAATGTGTATAATTTGTAAGGAAAATATCGAGTATATTCTTTGATTTTATTCATCATAATACAACGATCCCAACCTAGTATTTCTCCAGCTAACCACATAGGACCACTGTTTATTCCAATGAAGTATTTACACTCTGCTATTTTATTCATCATGTCTATAATAGTTCCCCCTGATTCCCTCATGGTATTTCCATTCATCCATTTAGGAATAGGTTGGACACAATAATGTGGCAGCATAGGAACATTCATATGAATTTCAAATGGATCATATCCCATCGCTTTAACATCATTCCATACTATTTCGGGACCACCATCCATTAAACTTTTTTTACTATAAGCAGTATTACCAATGAAATGAATGCCCACCATATTAGAATTTTTAACAGGTTTTATTTTAGGTCTCCAGTTACCCCAATCAACATCTAATCCAAATTCTAATTTCGCTACATTTTGAAACTTCTTCAGCTTAGAATTCATGGGCTGTTCTGGAAACTTTAAAACAAATATATAATCATATTCTTTAATATATGAACTATCATATTTTTCTTTAAATGTATCTTTGAATACAGAAGGTCTATCGTGTTTTCCTTTTGTCTTATTTAAAATCACAATATCTTCGTGTAATCCTTTGACTTGGATCATGGGGTGACAACCTATATTGAACTCCCAATTAGGATATTTTTTCTTAAGTACTTCATATATCTGGAAGAACATTATGAAGTCGCCAAGCCCATGATCGAAAACAAAGAGAGCTTTCCCTGATTTTTTCCTGTTAAGATAAGAACAGACAGTGGCTCTCTTTGAAACTATATTCTCTATTAGCATATTATTTCCAAACGTCGGCGTCTTCCTCACTTGTTTCATACTGTTCTATTATCTCAGTTCTAAGCACGTCCTCTACATCATTATCCCATGCTTTTCTAAATTCAGCATTTTCTCTGTAATATTTAATCGCTTCCTTCTGTCTAAACTTCTGAGTAGGATACGATTCTAATGTACACCAAGCGGCAGCTTTAATTCTTTTTGTTCTCTTTAGTAGTTCATAATTTGTCCAGAAGTTTGAGAAGCCTCTTTCGAAACTAACTATCATGGATATGTCAATGTTTGGAGAAAATAACTTATTCTTTACAGCCTTTCCTGTGAGCTTAACTCCATTGAATCCATACTCTCCTGCTACATCTCCAGTAGGCCTGAAGAAAAAAAGTTGTGTAGATGCGAATAGATTAGCATTACCTCCTGGAATATTATACGCTCCAAGAAATTTTAGTTTATTAAATCCTTTGAATTTACCAACCTGCATACTATCTCTAAGTTGATTCAGAGCGAACAAACATATATTATAATTTGCCATCTTATCAGAATATTTTTTAAGATATTTAGTAAGGGCACTTGCTTGTATACTTAATTGTTCTGTATTAGTTGTTACCTCAGCTTCAGTAGGAGTACTCGCTATACTATCCCATACTATAATGGATGGTACATCTAGTATATCTTTGTGTTCTTCCTTATATGCACATAACCCCTCAACGATTGAGAATACCTTTTCGATTGTAATTCCATTTTGTGGATTTATCTCTGGATATTTAACTCCAAGATCTGTAAGTCTTTTTTTAGTAGTTGTATTTTCTGAATCTAAGTATACTGATATAAATTTTCCAGGCCATTTCCTTTGACCCGAAGATATAACCTTCGCAGCCAATGTAGAGTTATGAGTAACTATGAACTCGTCAGTTATATATGACCCATTTGGATTATTAACTTCTATGCACTGAGCTTCTGATTTTTCAACAAACTTAACCGATTTTATACATTTCGTTATGGTTCTTTTTCTTATATTTGATAATAACTTTGATTTTTCTTTTACTCTTACTGGGGGAAAACAATTTGGTAGGTTTATATCTAGTTGAAATGATTTAAAAATATTCCCATTATATTTTGTTTTTTTATTATATATTTTTATTCTTCCTCCCAATGATCTAATTATAAATGCTACGTCATCTATCAATCGTTTAGATATTGAATAAAAACACATTCTATTTGTTTTTTCTATAGATCCATCAGTATCACATAACCCTTGTAAGATTGATAATCTATCATCAATTGAACTAAATTTATATGAATCTGGTATAAATTTATCTTTAGAACTTTTTCCCAATAATCCTAATTCATTTAAAATAACTTTCATCTCATTGCGTAAAATATCTTTTTTGCCTTGACCTCTTCTATTCATTCTATTAAATATATATCCGTATTTTGAGCCATTAATTACCTCTAATTTTATATTATCTGGGAGGGTTTTTTCACAAATATTTATAATTTCTTTATATTTATCAGATACTGTAAGAGATATTTTATCATTTCGACTATACATAGATCCATCTCCCAAAAGGCACCCCAATAAATATGGGTCAATCGGTAAATTATTTTTATCAAAATTAATAGCATTATTAACAGGTATGGTCCATTTTTTATCGCTAGTATGTTGGTTATTTATATCTTCAAAAATCTCTTCTAATCGTCTAACTTTAAATTCTGATTTATAATCTTTTTTACATATCCAAAGATGGTCTAACGTGGATCTAGCTTTGGTTCCGTCGGTAAATTTTATTTCATATATATCCTTTTCCCCCTGTGGAGATACATTTGTAATATTACAAATTTCCCCTCTAGAATCAAATACATTATTTCCTATTTTCATTTCTCCCATAGTCTTCCAACCACTAGGTGTTAAAATTTTAGAATACAATGGTTGTGCTTTTCCACAACCAGGAGGCCCAACAAATTGTACTAATCCTGTCGAGACTCCTCCACCAAGTACAGTATCCAATAGATCTATACCAGTAGGAATAGTTGTCTTATTTTCTTTTGATTCAGTAAAGTCATATCCTTTTTTAAGGAAAGAAGAAAAGTCTTCAAATAAGTCTTTAGATTTTTCTAATTCACCTTCTGTCAGCTTGACATCCGAATATTTACTAGTTATTAATGTATCTTCTTCTATTGATGCTGCCGCTTCCGTTGGGACCTGAGGTAGCAAAGTTTTCTTTTTCTTTTTCTCCTGCACTGCAGGAATTGATTCTTCTTCAACAAGTTTATCCATTATCTTCCTTTCCAATCATAGTCGTAGTCTTAGTCTTATTTCTATCTAATTCTTCAATTATTTTGACAACCTCGCGAATGTCAACTTCATCACCTTCCTTCTCATCTCCCATAACTTTTCTTCTCACTTCGAACTCGCTCTTAAAAGAACCTTCGATTGCTCTGTTGACATCAAGTCTTACTTTTTGGAACTCTACTATTGTTTTTATTTTATTTTCTAGTAGATATCTTTTAGAGTAATCTTTAGATTCAGGAAATATTGCTTCCATCTTACCATCTATTAGTTTAAGACGATCACGCATCGTGAATAGGTCTACTCTATTTAAAGATATACCATCTATTATGTCAAATAGTTCTTTATTTTTTTCTTTCTTAGCCATTACTCTAAAATTACCTTTAGTTCGCCTGTATTATTTAATGTATGTAGTGTAGGAGCATCCATCATAGATGCATCTTGAAGGACTTCGTCGATAGATTGCATAGGAGTTTCAATTGCTTCTTCGGAACTTTCCAGCTTCGTTTTGTCTTCCTTTTCTTCTACCTCTAGGCCATCCAATTCACTATATACTTTTTGGTTTTTTTTCTTCATCAGAATCTCCAACATTTTTTATACTATGTTCATCCTTTGCAGCATTATAATACGATTCAGCAAAAGCTGTACATGTTTCTTTTATTTCTTCAGATTGTTCTATTTTATCTGCATGAAAAGGAATGTCCAATTCTAATTTATTATTATCTGTTATATTTGAACTGTAATCAGAAGATGGATTCTTAATAGGATATATCCCTATACATTTAGTAGAATATTCTACAATTCTTCCATTTGGTTGAGTTGTCCAATAATACACATCCCCCTTATAATTTATAGAGGTGTCTTCATTATTACTAGCAAATGATCTTGCTCTTATTGTTTCATTATACCAAGCAGATATTATATTATAAATTGGCAATCCAGTTAATTCTAAATGCACTGAATATAATTCATTATCAATTACTCTAGCAGAATTTGATAAATCATTTTTATCAACCTCTATATATCCACCGGGTAATATAAATGATAAATTAGTCGATGCAAGCATTCTCTCAGCGTCTGAGATTAATTTTATTTCTTTTGTATTATTTAAAACGCAATTTGGTAACGTCCATCTGGTGAAAAAGAATCCAGTTATATATGGATCTACTGCATGATCACATCCACCAAACGGTCTATTTACTTTACCTTTTTTATCTTCTTCCATTTTTCTCTCCTATTATAACCAACACTACTTCCACTTCCTTTATTTCTCTGTAAACAACTAATAGCTAACGCAGACAAGCCGCGCTAGCTAATAGTCGTTTATTTTAACTAGATTAACTATGTGCTATAAAATCACCAACAATATCAGTTAGTTCTAAACTTGAGACATGAATGTCTGGTGTCATATATCCATCGTGGGTATATGTAGCAGCATAAGTCTCTACTTCAGTAATATTGTTAAATGTATTTCCATAACAATCTTGCCATAAGCCATCGGCCCATGTTATATTTAATGCTAATCCTGTACTAGCAGCTATAATCATCATGATGTATTTCCTCCTAAATGTTAAGTACTTTGTATAATTATATAATTATATTCTTTACGCAGGTTCTGCTCTTGCTGTGAGATATTCTTGAACTTCACTAAGGTTATTGTATGTAGTTCCACCGTTTACATAAAACATACCATCAATAAAGTTAATTCCTACTTCATTTCCATTTCCGTCTACGAATAGTGCCATGACACATCCTCCTTTTATTTCTTTCCTATTTTAGAACATTTCCAACCATTTTTATGGCTTTTCTGTCGACCGAATGCCACATGATTCATTCCAACTACGTTTAAATTATTTTCTTCACAAAATTTAGATAAGTTATCTACAATATATATTTTTCCAGTTGGATCAATTATTTTATATTTATTTTTTGTTCCATATGTATTTCCTTTATTAATATCAGATATTTTGTTCCTTAACTCATCATTATTCCATGCAGATTTTATCTTGTTTTTGTGTTCTAATCTCTTTTCATCACTTCTATTTTTCCAAATTTCTGTCTGTATTTTGGATATCTTTTTCTTTACTTCAGGTCTATTTAGAGAATCAGTAATTTCTTTTATTCTTTTACTTCTATTTTCTTCAATAGACCAAAAATTCTTTAAACCTCTAGAAACTTTTTCTTTATATTCTTTGTTTTTATTTAACTCAGTAAAAATTTTACTATGGTTTTTTCTTCTCTCTTTTGACCATTTTTGATTTATTGGTGTCTCTCCACCATCTGTTAAATTTGTGAGAGGACCATTTCCTAAATCATATCTGCCTATATTTTTTATTATATGTTTTTCTTCATTAAATGCATTTAATTTATTCATCTCAATTTTTAATTTAATTATAATAGGTTCAAGATCATACCTAAAAATCTTTCTAATTTTGTTAAGTTTTAATTGGTTTCTTTTAGAAAAACATCGACTTGCTTCAGATAGATGGGATTTATATCTCCGACCATGACCTGCGCCAACATAAAATGGTTCATATAATAATCCAAATCCCAAATTAGGATAAACATATTTTCCAGGTTTTCGGGGATCTAGATAAATATATACATAATAATTATTTTGATTTTTTTTCTTTTTGTTTTTTGGAGTGGAGGGCATAAATTAAATTTCCTGTTGCTACAGCCGCTAATGGGTCTTTTGCTCTTCTTATATCAGAGACATTATATGGGAATATATCTCTATAGTTTTCATCGAAAACTTTTGTAAAACATTCTATAAACCCATTGGGTAAAGATGTTCCACCCGATACAATGATCGGAATATCTTCTCCTATTTCGAGAGCATCAGAAGATTTTTCAAATTCTTTACAAAATGTTTTTAATATATATTCTATCATATCTTTATAGAAGAAAACCAGACACTCTAATGCTCGTTTCTCTGCTTTTTTCTTTGATATAATAGGATTATCTAAATCTAATTTACTCTCTTTTAATCTTGTAACTCTACTTACAGGAACATTAATAGAATCAGACACTTGTTTATCAATCCAGTCTCCTCCTCTCTTGATAGCAAATGCTAGACTCATAATTCCTCTGTAAGAAAACGCTACATTAATTAAACCACATCCACAACTGATCCCTATTCCGCTAAAGTTCGTATCTGCACACTCTGAAAAAATTATCCCCATTCCTTCATTTAAAGGTTTAGCATCATATCCGATAGAATCTAAAACCTTTGAGAACACCTGTTCATGATACAGCACAGGAGGATTGTCAGCGTCTACTGTGTCTGCTGGCACTGAGTATACACAATAGCCTCTTTGTCCCTTAGGAGGCGTTTTGACTAGCTTCTTAGCCATCACAGTGAGTATATCTATAGCATCTATGTCCTTGCTGGAGATGACGCCTCCTTCCATAGGACGTCTTGGAGTAATACCAAATATCTGGGAAAATCTAAAACAATCTTCACCAATAATAAAGACTCTTTCCACATCGTCCTCATTACTAACTATGTAATCTAAATCTGTATTTTCTAATTCTTCTATTGCTATAACATCAGTATCAATCTCTGAGAACATATTTCTTACTGTATTTATAGTAATTTTACCTTCAGTTGCCTGACAGGCGGAAACTTGATTCATTGTACCTAAATCATACCCATAATAATGTTTTATATCCATGCTTACCTTTCTAATTCTCCTAGTTTATCTAATTGTGATGCAATATCAACAGTCTTTGTTCGTTTACTAACTTTGTTTGTACGTGAAGTAATATCTGATATATCTGGCTCAGGTATATACGTAGGACTAGAGCCCTTCTTTAATTTGTCCTCATTTTTTTCATTTCCTTTTCCAGTAGATGTGTATGTTACTGATGGATCTTTCATTATTCCTACTATTTCCATTAATCTATTATTTATTAATGTTAACTGATCCATTATATCGCCAGCGTCAAATGTACTAACAGATATAGGTGGGTGTTTATCTTTTTCTAAGATTCGCAACCTACTCTTTATGTGTCTTACGTCTTCTTGATGTCTTAGTGTCATTTTAAATATACTCTATGTTGACTTCTCTACACTTTAATAGTTCATCGTAAATATTTACCATATGGTGCTCTACAGTCATCCTATATGACCTATCTACTCCATCTCTAACCCCATCTTCTACCAAATAATCATTATTTATTATTGTTTTAAAATAAATTTTGTCATATGACTCAATATGATGTTTGGCCATCTCTATCATAGCCAACGCTAATTCATCATCTCCACCACCATTTATTCTAGTATATGCTATTGAATCAATGATAGTTCTATCACATATAACAATATCATAATTTGCTTCTAAAAATAATTCATGTTGTAGTTGTGAACAAAATATCCACATTTGACTTTTTGAGTTTCCATCTTTATTAATTTTAAATGGGGAGTGTCTAGCGTTCTCCATAAAAATACCTACAGATTTAGTAGGGTGTATCATTTTCATCTCATGTGCTTTTTCTAATACAGATGTGGTTTTCCCAACCGAATGTGAACCCGAAAATGCTATACGCATAAAATAATACCTTTCTTTTCTAAAAAATTCTCTAATGCTTGTTTTTCATATACTCCACTTTTCTTTAGATTTTCCTCAGCTGATAATATTTGTAAGTTATCTAAAGAATTTATAACTTTAGGATCATCTATTCCATTTTCAACAAAAGATTTTATTGGAATAATATGATCAATATGATAATTGGTTGTATCTTCTTTCCAAAGATTATAATTTTTACACTTCTTTAAATGTTTTAGTAAATCTTGTCGAGAATAACCCAAAGTTTTTTCTGTACTTCGAGACTTTCTTTTTCCTGTTGCCTTCGTGGTACAAAATAAAAGAGATTTACATAATATATGAATCCGTAGTTTATCTTCGACTTCTTCCCTATTTGGATTCCACGATTTACTATTTTTACCGCTTGTTCTTTCTTTTCTACATTGTTTACACAAACTACCTTTTCCATTATTTCTTCTTTTGCTGATAAAATGAGATAGAGTTATAGATGATATATTCCCACATCTACATCTATATTTCATTTTTGTTTTATTATTAATATATTCTTTTTCAAGGAGTTCACAACCCTTATCGAAAAAAATCTTTTTAATATCCTCATAATTAAACTTATGTAAATCTTTTCTATTTTTAGCAGAACAACTTCTACAATAAGGAGACCGTCGTAATGTATTCCAAGAACTATTTTTTTCTTTTCCGCAAGAACAAATGCATTTTATTTTAGTATGCGGATTAACATAAATTTCTTCTAATAATTTGCATCCCTTATCCTCTAAATATTTTCGTATATATTCTATTGTATATTTTTTATTCATTTTCTTCTATCATTCTCTTTTATATACTTGTCAATTCTTTTTTTATTTTTATCAAACCGTTGGAATTGAGGATGTAACTCTGATATTTTATTCCATATCTCAAACTCTTTCTTGTGAGCCTGATCGTTCCTAGATCCTCTTGTCCTCCTATAGTAAAACAACGGGCCTGGGACCCTTATTCCATAGTGTCCTGCTTCCCCTAGTTTTATACCGAACTCCCAGTCTTCATACCCTTCCAGTGTTGTATTATATCCTTTTACTTCCCTAAAATCTTTTTTATGATATAGTGCTGTATTTACAAATTGATTTTTAGCAGCATAATTTTTATAATTATATTTACCCATTATTTTTATCTCATTAAATGCTCCAAAAAATTGTACATCGGTATATACTATATCATGTCTTCCCATTGGAGTTATAAACGGATAACATTTTGAAATAAATCTTGCATCTATTTTATCATCCGCATCTAGTGGTAAAATATATTTCCCCCGCGATTGTCTAATTGCTTTATTTCTAGATATGGCGGGACCCTTAGTATCTTTATTATTTATTGATCGTATTCTTTTATCTATTTTTTTCCATTTAGAAATTACATCACTTGTATTATCAGTGGACCCATCATTTATAATAATGATTTCAAAATTTTGATATTTTTGTGCTAATACTGATTTTATACATTCCCCTAAAAATTTACCATGATTAAAGCAGGGAATTATAACAGAAACTAAATGTCTAATCATTTTATAATAACTTCTTTTCCCATTTATCTCTATCTTTTCTGATTTTCTTCATTGTGTCTTCTATTTTACGTTTACATAATTTAGGCTTATCTGTTTTATCGCATTTTGACATCTGAGATAATAATGCTTCTTCTATTTCTTTTGATCTTTGTATTTTACAAATATATAAATCCTTACCACTATATTTCTGGCACTCACCATGTACATGCTTCCTATATAATTTTCTAGTTACTAATGCTATAATACCAATTACTGCTATAGAAGATACTAGTGCAGCAGTACCTTTAATATGTTTCCAATCCCCGTGAATTTCTTTTGCTCTTTTACTTATATCATTAACTTTTGCCATGACTAGATCCATTGTATCAACAAATTTTGTACCCATCCTAGGAATATCTCTTATCTTACCTTTAGAAGGACCACTTAGAACATCTATCTGAGATTGCCTATCATCAATTCTACTCATTAACCCCTCTCTAGATGTCTCTGTTAATAATAGTTCTTGAATGTGTTCGGTAAAGGTATCAAATAAATTTTCACAGATGTTTAATCTATCTATCATTTCTTCTGTACTAACTGTATCATCTGTTACAATTTTATTTATGCTAATCTCATAAATTTCTTGAATGGATCCTGGCTCATCTAGTTCTTCTCCGACTAGAGCTTCCATAAGATCTCCTAGAGCGCGTTTAAATTCTACGCTCATCAAAAAACTTTCACTTATGTACATATGATTTCCTCCTCGATATAATCTGTGGTGGTATTTTTTAAATATTTATTAAACAAAAGTTTATCGCATTTTGAACTCTTTTTCCAATTACTATGACTTGGTAATATGCGTAAATTATCAAGGGCATTTATTATTTTAGGATCATATATTTTTTCATCTATAAATGATTTTATTGGAAATATATGATCTATATGATAATTATAAGAGTTATTCTTCCAATTCTCAAATAATGGATCTCTTTTGAGTTTATTTAAAAAGTCACCTCTAGAATATCCAAGCATGTTTTCTGTTTTGCATGTTTTTTTATGACCTGTTGCTTTTAATGTACAATATATTAGAGACCTGCATGCTACGTCTACTTTTCTCCTTACTTCTATTTTTTGCCTATCTGGATTCCAATTATAATGATTCTTTCCCGATCTCTTTTTTATAGCACATTTCATACATCTCTGACCTTTCTTAAAATCTGAAAATCTTATATTTGAAGTGTTTCCACAAGAACAGATGTAAATTAATGTAGATTTATCATTCCTGTAGTTATCTAATAATTCGCACCCATTTTCTTTAAAATACCCTTCAACATAATCCTGAGTATGTTTTTTATATTTATTAGTTTCTGCATAATTACATTTTTTACATTTATGTTTCTTTTTAAAATGAAGAAATTTTATAAATGATATATTTCCACAGGAACACCTAAATTTTATCGGATATTTAGTACTTCTATAGGTATCAATTAGTTTACATTCATATTTTTTAAAATATTCTTCAACATATTTTTGATTATATTTTCTATTCATATATTCTCTCTACCACTTATTTTTTGGGCACGATTCATTCTTCAGTCTCGTCTTGTGGCGCAAAATACACCCGCATGCACTACATTTATGTACTCTAGTTGTACTTTGTTTATATTTTAAAGCAAATTCACAGTTTGAACAAATTTTTCTTCTTCTTTTAATTTCTTCTTCAGATGCAAGACTTATTCCCGTAACGGATTTAGTAACTCCAGTTGCGCCATGAATAACTCTTTTAATTTCTCTTATACGTTTATGCATACTAATCTTTCTCTGGTCTTGCTTTTATAAATAACCAGGACTTCCCCGACCTCGGATTCTTCTTTATTCTTTTTCTATCTTGACTAACAAAAGCCGGAGGCCGTATTAAAGTAAATTTTCCATCCATAATAGGACCTTCTACTACAAATGTAATATGAAACTTTCCCCATCCCCTAAGCTCAATCATTCCCTTCTGTAGTACCTTAACTATTCCCTCTCCAAACTCCCCTTTAGGAATTACATAGTGGTCAGCTTTAAGCCACCACATATCATGGTCGTGTCCTTGCATAGCTAAAGTTTTTTCATGAACGTCAGGAATTCTATGTTTAGGAAGTGCCCAAGAAGCTACACTTAATCTATTAGGATATTTAATTCTAAGATCATAGTGATGCTTTGCTCGTCCCATACTATAATGATCGTGTAAAATATATGGTAAAAATCTAGCCATTATTACCCCTTCTATATTACCTTTATTTTCGTAATAACTCTTTCCTCATAAACTAATTTATGATTGGTAATATCTACTAACCGAACTAAAGTTATTAATAGTTCATTATTACCTTTATATTTAGTTTTAAACATAGGCTTACTGATTTGTAATTCAAATTCTGGTAAATCATCAGCCCCACCAGAATTTAACTGCTCTTCTTGCTTTGTATATTTATCTGCAACTTTTTTTAATTTACTAACAGCCTTTGAGATGTTATCAAATTCTGCTAACTCTATTGATACTTTTGAAGTCTGTAATCCTTCATTTAAAAATATATCCGAAATAGATCTTTTCATTTTTATATTCCTCTATTTTAATAATTATGATGACGGAAGTTTAACCATCACTACACCAGACGGAAGAGCATATATAGTACCTGGTGGTAATATCGCTAATGGAATCGGGGGAACAATCGGAATATTATTGATTATAAGAAACCCGTCTTCAATTTTAACATCTCCTAACTCAACATTAACCCCTTCTTCTCTAAGATTAAGTATATTATACCTACCGGTTTTAACAATAATTCCATTCTTAACTTGAAGTCCATTACCGACTCTAGTAGTTGGAAACCCAAACATAAATATACTCCTTATTTCTTTTTCGCTGCTTGTTTCTTTTTCATACTTCTATATGCTAGATATCCAGCACCACCTGCCGCCACTGCCGCCCCTCCCACTCCTACTATTACCGCCGATTTCTCTTCTAAATAATCTATAAACATATTAGATTCATGCATTGTTATTTTCTCCTATGATATTAATCATATCTTTAAAACTTTCTGAACTACACTTAAGGATATCTTCAAATAAATATATATCTACTGTGTCTTTCCATTTATCTAAAAACATCGCTTTTATATCAAGAGTAATATATTCTTTTAGATTACAAGTGAGAGTACTTTCACATATAAACAATTCTGGTCTATAATTTTGTTTTGCAATAAGTATAGGATGTTTACGTTCTGACAATCCTATCTCTTTAGTCCCATTCCACCATCCCCGAAGCCCTGTCTCCTCACTACCAGTAATGAGGTCCCATAAATTAATTTCTTTGTAATGTTTACACTCTACAATTACTTTTTCAGAAAAAATAGCTGTCTCTTTAGATGTGGATGCTATATCTACAGCTTGCCCTTCAGTAACTAACCCTTTCTTAGCTCTGATAGTATGTCTTCCACCGCTAGATTGAGAACGCCAAAAAAGATCATCCCGCTTCCCATCACTCCAAAGCTTAGAAAGGTCTCTAGCAACTTTTCGTTCAAACCGTCCACCTTTTTCCTTAGAGTTCATTTTATCTACCTTTATATTTTTCAATTTTATTGGTAAAACTAGAGATGATTTTATTAGCCACGTTTATACAGCTTCTTTTATGTTGGGGAGTTTTTCCTTTACCACAATGTTTACTCACATTGGATTTAACTGTACGTCTATAATGGCTCAATCCTCTTACCATACATGAGTTATACTTTGAGGGATTACTTTTATATTTATTACAAACAGACTTCGCCTTTCTTACAGAGGTTCCGACATACCTCCAAGAAAAATAAGAATTTACTGTGTTCTCTATAAACTTCTCAGATATATACATTATTTTAACCTCACGTATTTAGGATTAATATTAAACCTTTCTATTAGGTCTTTCTCTGTCCCAGTATAATCGGTCTTTTCCTTTAATCTTGGATCTCTATCACACAAATTAAATTCGTGATCGTATATAAACCACATAGGATCACTCTTATCTGTGTATCTAACTACACTCTCTGGAAAAGCTTTGTCATGCATAGTAGTATGATAGCTATGCCAACATGTTTTAAACTTCTTGTAATCTTTATTAAATTTCTCTATTGTATTTACGAATGGTCCATATCTATCTTCTTTGGTCATGAGTTTACTTTTTCCATCGGGTCTCTTTAGGGCCATTACGCCACTTGTAAAACAAACCATAGAAAATTCTCTATTATGTTTTATACAATACGGAAGCCAAATGTTTTGTAGTCTATCTATAAATGTTTTGTTAAGAGCATCATCATTATCTAACTTTGTGAATATAAACCACTTCTTTTTAATGCCTCGATCAATAAGGAGATTTTGTATTATGTGTGTCTGATATCTAAATGGATCCTTATATGGTATAAGCATTGGATGCATTCGATTATATTTTCTGTATGATTTTATATCAGTTGTATCCTTATCAAAAAAAGTAAACCATTCGAAATTCTGATTCGTTTGATTTAACATAGATGGATAACAAATTTGATCAAATAATTCTGTTCTTTGTTGCATCCATTTTTTACCAATTCCTTGTTTAAGAATTGGCTTTTGCCAATTTCGTTTATATTCTCTTCCAGTATGCCCTACGTTTTTACTTAGATTAATATTGAAATGGGTTATGACAATATGACATATATCGTTTGGATTTATTCTAAACTTTCTAAGGGACTTTAGTTCGTCCTGATATTTTTTATTGTTCTCAAACCAGACTGGATTCATTTATGTATCTTTCTATTTTATTCTTGTTATAGTTCCAGTGTACGATAGAAATGCTGCTAATGGAATGCTCCAAAACAAGGTGAGAAACATCCCAGTAAATATTGGCCCCCAAAATTTCATAGCATTCCCTGCATCTGCATCAGCAACTATTTCATATGTTGCCCCTTTAACTTCTACGGTAAACTTATGATATGGATTGGAACCAGAATTCCATCTAACATTACAATCTATATTTTTAACTCCTTTTGCATCGGCGACCACCTTACTTGAGAGCCCACCCTTTGGAAAAAGTGCTATGTTTGCCCCTAACATTTCTCCCTTCTTTTTAGGTAATCCTGAATCAAAAAGCATATACGATGTAGCAGCACCAGCCAACAGCTGCCAACCTACTTTTTTTGATCTATCTTCTGCCTGAATGATAGTACCCCCTCCATAATAACTACCTTCTTTTAAAACTTCTGGACTTAGAAGTTCTTCAATTTTCCGTTCACTTACATATGTTTTCTTTTCCATTGCTACTTCTCCATTGCTACTTCTCATATATTTATAATGTGTACACATTACAACCACAGTCCCAAATACGATCATACCCATTGAGTTGCATATTCTGCCACTCAGTTAAATTTGAATCAAATGATTCTAATAAATTTTTTAATTTATGCTTCTGAAATTTAATTCTAGAGGATCTATCTCCATTCTTAACATAATAATAAGAAGGCTTAGATTTAGAAGTAAAACTAAATCCATTCTTTAAATAAACTTCACCAGTTCCATATCTTAAATCACAATATGTGATAATTGATTTAGGATTATATTTAGTTTTAAAATACTTTAATAATTTAGAGAACCCACCAACAACACTAGTATTAATCTTATTACAAAATCTTAATATTTCATATTCGTATTTTTTATTATATCTGGATTTACCAATGGTTAAAATAGAAACTAATTCGTCTTCGAAATATAGTCCATATTGTGTTCCTTTGATAGAACCCTGAATGTGGTTATCAAATAAAAATAATTGGGCATTATCATTTGCAACTTCTTTAATAGTACATTTACGAGCAAATACCCGATATTTAGTTAACCCTAGTTTATTTTTGATTATAGACTTAACAATTTCTAGCTTATCAATCCATTCATCTTCGAAGACATGTAAAAGATTTATTCCTTTTTCTTTACATTTATAAGTTTTATCCAAGTGATAATCTTTATTTTTACCATTAAGATCCGAATGCCAGTATAAACCATTATATTCGATAGCAAGGTTATTGGATAGTATGTAGACGTCGAGTTCCTTACCGATTAATACAGAGCGGTCATTCTCTATTATTTCAATATCGTCGGTTAAGATTGATCTACAAAAATCAAAAATCTCTTTCTCACCTTTGGAACAACTATTCAATTTAGGATAACAATTTGAGCATCTTGGGATTTTGCCATTGTCTACACTATCGTTAAAATCATTTCCACATTTAATGCAGTTCCAAGAATATTCAAAATCAACCCCTTGAAAATCATTCTCTGTGAAATTTGGAGCGCATTTATTTTTAAGTCGATCAGAATTAATAAGATTAGTGAAAAATTTGCTTCTTCTTTTTTGTGTAGTATTATATATTATTTCATCTAATTGCAGAATTGTTTTTACACCATATTTCTTTAAATTAGTTTTCTCAATTTTGTCTCTAATTTCTTTAGAGTTAGAAGCGTGTTCTACACCATATTTTTTTAGATTTGTATTTTTAATTTTTTCTTTCACTTTTTCAGATTGGAAAACACATTCAACACCATGTCGGTTCAAATTAGTTTTTTTAATCTTAGATTTAATATCTTTATTCTGACCAACATTTTCAACACCATATAGTTCTAAATTAGTTTTCTTAATCTTATCTCTTATTTCCTTAGATTGTAGTGGATTTTCAACACCATATCGTTTCAGGTTAGTTTGTTTCATTTTAGTTCTTATCTCTGATGACTGGCCGGAATATTCTACACCATATTTTTCTATCATAGTATGTTTAGCACGATCTCTGATTTTTTTAGATCTCGATACATGATCTACACCATACCTTTTTTGAAATGTTTTTTTAGTTTTAATTTTAGTCTCTTCAGCTTGCAATGTGCATTCAACACCATATCGTTCAAGACTGCTTCGTTTTCGTTTTTCTACCCCGTGTTTTCCGCCGCACGACGCCGAACAAGTTTTAGTAAATCCTTTGCCAAGTCCTTTAAAGTTACATAACTGGCCACATATAGGACATTTATTATTAGAATTAATATATTTTAAATAGTATATCATAATATTTATTTTATGAAAACTACGGATATGTCCTGATAGTTGAACTAAATTCTTAAATTCTTTATCACATATTTTACAGTTTATCATAACTTATCCAATATCGATTATAACGGCTGGCAAACTACCTCTTTCCATTTTTTCTATCAAATCTCTTCGCATTTCTTGTCCCTCACTTAGGAGAGCGTCAGCATTTAATGGAATTTGACCAAATGGGGTATTAATCTCAGTATATCCTCTGCGAATACTTCCTATCATAATCATTGTATCAGCTAGGCAAAGATCCATAAACACTCTATGAAGAGATACTGGGATCTTTCTAAGATCATCGGGATGAACTCTTTCATATTCAACAACAAAATTAGTAGCTAATGTACTTATACTATCGTCTCCTAATACCTCTACAATATTAGGAGCTCTAAATCTATATGTCTTACTCCATGCAGAGAAAGGTGAAAAAAATCTTGCTTTAAATACAGACAAAGACCACCATTTCATACCTTCAAAACTAGTTGCTCCTGTAGGTGGGTGGCCTGAGATAAAATTATCAGTGCATGGCCAATAGCATTCTTTAATCCCCAGAATCTCACTGTTTTCTTCATCGAAGAAATAATACCAACTATTTCTAGTATCGTGTTGATACTCTGCTATATGAGGAAGTACACTTGTACGTTCTGAATCTGGATAGTATTGACTAAACTCTTTAAGAGATGTGAGCTTACACCAATCTTTGATCTCTTCATCTGTCTTCTCTATGAAGGATGATGGAAGAGCCAATCTACCTTTTACATATGTTAAAACTTGATTCCAGGTTAGCATTTTTACGTTCCTATTTGTTCGTCAAACCAGTCTGATGGTTCGTCCAATGGGCTAATGATATCTACTCCTATTACAATAGAGTTTTCTGTTTTAGGTGTAGCGAAAATAGGAGTATTAAATAACTCGATTATTCTCGGACGGAAGTTGAAAATACTAGCAAGAGGGTGATCCCCAATATTATAAGAAAGTTTATATCCTGTGCAGACACAAGTATTACTTCTATACCCTTCTCGTTCGTAACACTTAGGCTTGATCCAGATTCCATCTATTTCTTGGTCAAGAAGCTCTGGATGAGTTTGTAACTGATTCAACAGATCTCTTCCAGTCATAATAATCCTCCTATATAAAAATATTTTCAACATCTTCTAACTCAAGATATATATCATCTAACTTAGATAATGCGTCTATAAATGAATTCTTATTAATGTCATCTTTTTTATTCAGTATATCATCCATGTACTTAATCCAATTTATTTTCTCAATTGAATTTTTAAGTTCCAACCATCGAGATAAGCATTCATATGATATCATTTTATAAGCTTTAGTAACAGTTTCGTTAGATTCTAAAGCTGCTTCCCATTTTTTAGAAGTAGCATGCTCTGGGTCTGTATCTATAAATACATTTCCTCCGCTTGCTACTCTATCTATAAGCCCAGATCCTATCGTTTTTTCAACTGTATCTGATTCAGATATCATTCTAACAGCATTCTTAGGACCTATGCCTTTTACGCCAGGAATGTCATCACTCTTATCTCCAACGAGTGCCATAACCATAGGTATATCAGCTATTTCCAATTTAGATATTTGATATATTAGATCTTGTTGAATCTTCTCAGACGATTTGCTGAGCTTCGTATATGAAATTAGGCAATTATCTTTATCTACTAAATGCCTATTGCCTCTCATGGTATATATCTGAACAATATTATCTTCTTCTAAAATTTGAAACATATCCTTATCATTAGAACAAATTACATTTATAGCATTTTTATTAGTTATCTTTCTAGTTATCAGATAGTATGGTACGAAATCAGATTCTAGATAGCTTAAATAAAAGAAATGACATCCTGGTATTTTATTAATTACCTTCTCAGATAATTCAGAATTTTTCATTCTGATCTTAAATAAATCTTCATATAGTTCTGGATCTTTGAGGTTAGCGATAGCTCTATTTTCTTTATATCCTGTATGTATCTCTCTATGATACGCCGATTTACCAAAATCGGAGAAAAAATATAGATTACATTTTAGACCTCTTTCCTTAGAATACTTCTTCCACCATGAAATAGTATATAATACTGCTTGAAATATAGTGCTATCTAAAAATTTAGTTCCTGTAGAATTGAAGACTATATCTTTTGCAACGTCCTCTACGTATAGAGCTGTTGCAATATTTTTAAAATCGATATAAACATTTAATTCGTCTGGACATTGTTCATCTATTCTCTTTTCAAGCTCACCAGGTGGTTTGAATGAGAGAATATTTTTAGGGTCTGGCATTAAGTTAGTTACCTTTCCTTGCCTTTTCTTTTAAAGTATTTAATTTCAACTCACGTTGTTTCAAAGTTTCTTGATAATTATCTCTAAACTTTAAAACTTTTTCTTTACATCTATCTGGATTAGCGTCTCTATTACACTTCCCAGATAGGCCTCCTATGAATCCGACAAGCCGTCTATATATCTTGACCTCACATTCTAGTTTAGCAATAGGATTACTTCTACCACTACATACTTTTAATCTATCAGATTGTCGATTGATAGCCGTCTTAATATTCATAGTAATTTGATCAGACTGAGTAGTTTTATTAAACCCACCCATCTTATCTTCAGCAGCTGCGACCTTGCGTAGATTCGCTTCTATAAAGGATTTAGAACTGTTCATATTAAATAGATATGTCCAACCCAGCTAGAATTGACAGTATCATTGACAAAAAGTTAATAATCGCTGTGATAATTTCTAAAACACTCATGGTTTCTCTCCTTTTTAATTAATTTGTACACGAGGTACTATCTTATACTAATTTGTCCTCACTAAAAAAAACTATTTTTTAATTTCACAACTACCATTATCGCAGAATTTTAGCGTTTCTTTTGATTCTATCTCTTCTTCTTTAGTCATTTTTATCTTCGATAATTTTAAAGGTTTTAGGGTTGATATATATAATTCATATTTTTCTTTTGTAATTTCTTCATATGGCATTTGTTTATATGATTTCACATCAAGAGGTAAAAATGATACAGCTTTTATTTTGTCTTCATATACTTCTAACACATCTTTAATCGAATTAGATTCATTTTCGTTAAATGTTACAGTCTGTGATACACCATTATCAGACCAATAGTGTTGTATATCTGCGTGAAGAGCCATTTGTTCCCATATAGTAATATCTCTCTTGGATTTAAAGAAATTTTT